>OIEX01000033.1_pt1 | contig 131777 bp, 119 predicted proteins | sample 1581911 | NCBI WGS metagenome assembly OIEX01 (sample SAMN07977761, study PRJEB24534) | human gut metagenome | reverse complement strand
TTTTGCGTAGCAAAATATCCTAAGCTTTTCACTCTTTCACTCCTAACTTTTCACTAATAAATTGCTTCGCAATTTATTACAACTACGAAAGGAAACAAATGATGGAAAAATATATTTCAAATATAAAAACTCCGAAGATTAGTATTGCCCCTATGGTAGACAAATCCCATAGGCATTTTAGATATTTTTCAAGACTTTTAACTAAAGATGCTCTACTTTATACAGAAATGGTTACAGCTCAAGCAATTATCAACGGTGATAGAGATAAGATACTTTACTTTAGGGAAGAAGAAGGTCCTGTTGCACTGCAAATTGCAGCTTCTACCCCTGAAGATGCTTATAAAGCTATTAAATTAGCCAATGATTATAATTATACCGAAGTCAATTTAAATTGTGGTTGTCCGTCTGATAGAGTTTCTGGTAATTTAATGGGGGCAGCTCTAATGTCTTCTAAAGAATTAGTTTATGAAATCCTATGTGCTATGAAAGAAGCAACTGCTAAACCTATTACTATAAAACATAGAATAGGAATAGATGGAACTGATGTTATAGAAAATGAAAAAAGTAAAATTATAATGAGTGGATATGAAGATTTATTAGAATTTTTGGATGTTGTATCTAAAGCTAAGCCTGATAGATATACAATTCATGCACGTTCTGCTATATTAAAGGGCTTAAGCCCAAAAGATAATAGAGAAATTCCACCACTTGATTATGATATGGTTTATAAATTAAAACGAGATTTCAATCATTTAAATATAGAAATTAACGGTGGCTTTAAAACACTAGATTCAATTAGGGACGCTCTTACTAAGGTAGATGGAGTAATGATAGGAAGAGCTTCATATGAAGATTGTTATCTTTTGGCTAACTTCCATAAACTTTATGAAAATAATCAAAATACAAAAGCTATTTCAAGAGGAGAAATTATAAAATCTTATACTCCATATATTATAGAAGAACTTGAAAAAGGCAATAGTATTCATTCTTTAATTGCCCCACTTCAAAGCCTATTCCAAGGACAAAGGGGAAGTAAAAAGTATAAGCAACTTTTATCTTCTTCTAATGTAAAAAAAGAAAATATTATAGAAATACTTAATACTATCCTTGAATTAATGCCTCAAGATGTATTATGGGAAAATAATTAAATTAATTTTTCTTATTAAAAGTCCACATTACATATTTCATATTCAATAGATGGAGAGTAAAATTTATATATTACTCTCTTTTCTATTACTTCTAATATTACTAATCCAACTTTTTCTTCATAACAATAACATTTTATTGAACACTAATATAGGTCACACTATCCTTTCAATAAATAGTATTATATCTCTTAATATTTTAATTTATAGTACATACAATTTCTATGTATATATGTATAATAATGTATATAATATATTTTTTTAATAAGTTTAATACGGGGGAACATATTATGAGTAATTTTAGAGAAATTAAACCTGAAGATTTAAATGAAAGTGCATTTAAATTAATTGGTCATGACTGGATGCTTATTACAGCAGAAAAAGAAAATAAAATTAATACAATGACTGCTTCATGGGGTAACTTTGGTATTATGTGGGGGAAAAATGTAGTTTCTATAGTTGTAAGACCTCAAAGATTTACTAAAGAGTTTATAGATGCATCTTCTACATTTTCACTTACATTCTTTGATAAGAGTTACAAAAAGGATTTAAGCTACTTGGGAACAGTTTCTGGAAGAGATGAAGATAAGATTTCTAAAACTAATTTAACAGTTACCTATGTTGATAATACTCCTGCTTTTGAAGAATCAAAGCTTACAATTATATGTAAAAAATTATATGCTCAGGAATTTGAACCTCAATGCTTTATAGATAATAGCATTGAAAAACAATGTTATCCTGAAAAAGATTATCATACCTTATATATTGCAGAAGTAGAAAAAATATTAATAAGAGAATAATTTAATAAAAACAAACTACTACTATAAAATCTTAATAGTAATAGTTTGTTTTTTAATAAAATGTATTTAACAATTATAAAACTTTTTATATAAGAAAATTTTATTAACTTTATTTAAACTAATTTAATTTTGATAAAACAGATTCTCCAATAGTACCTTCTGACATTTTAACATCAAAATTATCTGCTATTGTTGCACCTATTGCTGCAAAGCTATCACAAGTTTCTAATACTCCATTTCCTTTCATTGAAGGTGAGTAAGCTAAGAATGGTACATGTTCTCTTGTATGATCTGATCCAATATATGTTGGGTCATTTCCATGGTCTGCAGTTATAATTAATAAATCATCTTCTTTAAGTTTTTCTAAAACTTTAGCTAAATTAACATCGAACTTTTCTAACTCTTCTGCATATCCTTGTGGATTTCTTCTGTGTCCCCATAGTGAATCAAAATCAACTAGATTTACAAAGCATAATCCTTCAAAGTCCTTATCCATTATTTCTAATGTTTGTTCCATTCCATGAACTGAGCTTTTTGATTTATGTGATTCTGTTATTCCTTCACCATCAAATATATCATTTATTTTTCCTACGGAAATAACATCATAATTATTGTCTTTTAATTCATTCAATACTGTTCTTCCATATGGCTTTAATGCGTAATCGTGTCTATTACTTGTTCTCTTAAACGCGCCTTTTCTTTCTCCAACATATGGTCTTGCAATTATTCTACCAACTTTCCATTCATCTTTTAAGGTAATTTCTCTTGCAATTTCACAACATCTATATAACTCTTCTAATCCAAATGTTTCTTCATGTCCACATATTTGTAATACTGAATCTGCTGAAGTATATACAATCATATCTCCAGTCTTCATTTGATGTTCACCAAACTCATCTAATATTTCTGTTCCACTAGCACTTTTGTTTCCTACTATATTATGACCTGTTCTCTTAATTAATTCATCTAATAATTCCTTAGGGAATCCTGTATCTGTGAAAGTTTGGAATGGCTTAGTAATTTGTAAGCCAGCGATTTCCCAGTGTCCTGTCATAGTATCTTTGCCTGTACTAGCTTCTTTCATTTTCATTTGATATCCTAATGGCTTTTCTTGAGCTTTTAAATGCTTTACTGGACGTAAATTTGCAATTCCCATTTTTTCAAGGTTAGGCACTTTAAATGATTCTACTGATTCTGCAATATGACCAAGAGTATCAACATTTACATCTCCATACTCTTTTGCATCCTCCATTTCTCCAACACCTAATGAATCTATTACAATAGTAAAAATTCTTTTATATTTCTTCATGTTATTACTCCTTTCCAATCTTCTTTTTTAAGACTATAAAGAATATATTATTTATTATTTGTTATAATTTAATTATTTAATCTTAATTAAATAAATTATAGCATATTTAAATATATAATACATTATTAAACTTGTCTTAAACTTGTCTATTATATATATTTATAATACTACAATACACTTGCATCGGTCAACGTTTTCACCAGTGTATTTTATTGATATTTTATTAGAAAAATTTGATAATTTATTCTATAATTATATTATAATAGATAAAGATAAACTTGTATTTAACTTGTTTATTTTTATAAAGAGAGGTTTTATTATGATTAATACTGATATTATGAAAAAGTCTAAAAAGTTAAGATATGTTGAAGTGTACAATACATTATTTAAAATGATAAAGGAAGAAGATCTTCCAGATAATTATAGACTCCCTTCTGAACCAGATTTAGCTAAGGAACTAGGAGTAAGTAGAACGACTTTACGTCAAGCCTTATCATTACTACAAGATGATGGCTTAATAAAAAACATTCGAGGAAAAGGCAACTTTATAATAAGAAATCAAAAAAATAAAAAGATTGGGCTTGAAAAACTAGGACATATTATATATAAATCATTAGAAGATAAAATTGATCATGTAGAAATGGATTTTCATATAGAACCTCCATCTGATTACTTTGTAGAAGTCTTAGGTAAAAAGACTGTTGCTGCAGTGAATATTGATAGATGGTATATGAGTAATGGAAATGCAGTTGCATATACATATACAATTATCCCCATAGAAACTATATCCTCTTTTGATATAAATTTAAATGATACTAATAGTCTCCTTAAATTTATTGAAAAAGATATTTACAATAAATGTAGTCACAGCTCTCTAGATATTAAGTTTTCATCATCAGGAAAGTTCGCAACTAAAAGGCATTCAATTTCCTCTGAAAAGCAATATTACTTAATTGAAGAATCTATATATAAAAATACTGAATATCCTATAGCCTTTAATAAACACTATTTACCAATATTAAATACATCCATTAAAATTCATACTTCAAAGTAAAAATTATATCAACAAATTTAAGGCTTTATAAAAATATAATAATAGTTAATAACTAATTTAAAAGATAAAAATTATTAATATAGAATAATATAATAAAATCTATATATTTATTAGCTATTTATAAAAATAAAGAATCCAAGTATAACTTGGATTCTTTATTTTGGGGTTATTGAAATTAATTTTATTTAATGAGAAAAATGTTTATATATTAATTTTAAATATATACAATTATTTTTAATTATAACTTATTTTATAATGCAGCTATTTGCTTTCCATACTCTCTGCATCTCTCTTCATCTTCACCTTCTGGAGTATAATTAACTATTAAAGACTCTAATGGTAAACTAGCTCCTGAATCTTTTATCTTATCTTCGAATTTTTCCATCCATTCGCCAGATCCCCATCCATAAGAACCAAATAAAGCTACCTTTTTACCATTTAAATCTCCTTCTATTGATTCTAAGAAAGGTAAAAATTCTCCATCTTCTAATTCTTCGTCACCCATGCAAGGGCAACCTAAAACAACTACTTCTTCATTTGCTATTGAATCAACATCAGTAGTTGAAATATTTACAAGTTCTCCTATTGCTCCAGCTTCATTAACTCCTTCTAAAATTAAATTTGCCATTGCCTCTGTATTACCTGTACCACTCCAATAAATAATTTTCATATATATCCTCTCCTCTCTCCTTGAGAATGATTATCATTACTATTATATTTTTATAATACACTCATGTTAAAATAAAGTCAATATTTTTTTCCAATAATTCATAAATTTATATACTCTATTATCTTTTATATAAAAAAACATCGTAGTTTAATTTCACTACGATGTTTTTTCTATATAAATTGTTATTCTTCTATTTCTATACTATTATTCTTGATAATATTTTTGTACCATTCAAAGCTTTTCTTTTTGCTTCTTTTATATGTTCCATTTCCTAAATCATCTGCATCAACATAAATAAATCCATATCTTTTTGACATTTGTGAAGTTGATGCGCTTACAATATCTATACAAGCCCAAGATGTATATCCCATACACTCTACACCTTCATCTATAGCTATAGCAATTTGCTCAAAATGTTTTTTAAAGTATTCTATTCTATAATCATCATTAATTGATCCATCTTCTTCAACTTTGTCATAAGCACCAATTCCATTTTCAACTATCCATAATGGTTTTTGATATCTATCATATAAATCTATTAAAGAAACCCTTAATCCCTTTGGATCTACTTGCCATCCCCATTCACTTGTTGGAAGATATGGGTTTTTAACTCCAGTAATTAAATTTCCACCAACTTTTTCTCTTTGTGCTGCATTTATACTTTGAACCATAGACATATAATAACTAAAGGAAATAAAATCTACTGTATATTGTTGTAATATAGCTTCATCGCCCTCAAGCATTTTCAAATTAATATTATTCTTTTTGAAGTAATTTAAAAGATGTCTAGGATATTTACCTAATACTTGTACATCAGTATAAACAAAGTTATTTCTATTATCTCTTTGAGCTAAAATTATATCGTCAGGATTACAAGTTTCAGGATATGTTAAAGTTTTAGTTACCATACATCCTACTTGTGAGCCTGGTATTATTTCATGACAATACTTAGTTGCTAGTGCACTTGCTACAAATTGATTGTGCAGCGCTTGATAAATTGCTTCTTCTGCTTCTTTTTTACTTGCATACTTTTCTTCAACTACTCCAACTGTAGTAAATGGGTGACGGAAAACACTATCTATTTCATTAAATGTAAGCCAATATTTTACTAAACCTTTATACCTTTCAAAGCATACTTTTGCATATTTTACAAACATATCTGCAACGTCTCTAGATACCCATCCATCATAGTTATTAACTAAATAAATTGGCATTTCATAATGTGATAAAGTTACTAAAGGTTCTATATCATTTTTTCTTAACTCTTTAAAAAGATCCTCGTAAAACGCTAGCCCCTTTTCATTTGGCTTCTCTTCATTTCCATTTGGGAAAATACGAGTCCATGCTATAGATACACGTAAAGTTTTAAATCCCATTTCTTTAAATAAAGCTATATCTTCTTTATAATGATGATAAAAATCTATTCCTCTACGTTTTGGATAGAAAGTATCCTCTGTAGCTTCCATTGCACTTTTTATATCTTCTAATCCAACATGCCATTGTTTTACATAATCTTTTATATCAATATCAGGCTTGTACATAGCAACATCTGCTACTGACATCCCTTTACCATCAACATTCCATGCTCCCTCTGCTTGATTTGCTGCTATAGCTCCTCCCCATAAAAATCCTTCAGGAAAAGATAATATTTTTTTCATATAATACTGCCTCCATTATCTCTCTAAGTTTTCTCCATTTGTAGCTATAATTTGCTTATAATAATTATAACTATCCTTCTTTATACGTTTTAAAGTTCCATTTCCGTTATTATCTTTATCTACATAAACAAAACCATATCTCTTTTTCATTTCTCCAGTACCTGCTGAAACAATATCTATTGGGCCCCACCAAGTATATCCTATTATATCTGCTCCATCTTCTATTGCTTCATTCATCATTATTACATGCTTCTTTAAATATTCCATTCTTTCTTCATCATGTATCTTGCCATCTTCTGTTACTTCATCTATAGCACCTAAGCCATTTTCAACTATAAATAAAGGCTTATGATATCTGTCTGTTAACTCATTACATACATATCTTAATCCCAATGGATCTATTGGCCATCCCCACTTTGTTTCACTTAAGTAAGGATTCTTCTTTCCTAATAATCCACCTGTATTACCTAGTATCTTCATCCCTGCTTCATGTAAAGATGATCTATAATAGCTAAATCCTAAGTAATCGCAAGCACCCTTTTTAAGAATTTCTATATCTTCATCTTCCATTTCTATGTTTATATTGTTTTCTTTAGCAATACGCTTAAAATATGAAGGATATTCTCCAAGCATTTGTATATCACTATAAAATAATGATCTTCTTCTTAGTTCATAGGATTCAAACACGTCTTCAGGCTTACAAGAAGCTGGATATATAGGAGATAGAGATAACATACATCCTATTTTGAAGTCTTTATTAATTTCATGTCCCATAATTACAGCTTTCGCACTTGCTACAAGCATATTATGGCTTGCTTGATATATGTCTTGAAGCTTATTTCCATCTTCTTTAACTACTATTGCTGCAGCTATAAGTGGTAATGTATGAGCATGATTAATTTCATTAAAAGTCATCCAATATTTAACTTTATTCTTATATCTATTAAATATCACAGTACAATAATTAACATAAAAATCTATAAGTTTTCTATTTTTCCATCCACCATATTTAGTTATTAAATTAAGAGGTGTTTCAAAATGTGAAATTGTTATAACTGGCTCCATTCCATTCTTTAATAATTCATCAAATAAATTATCATAAAATTCTAATCCCTTTTCATTAGGCTCTTTATCATCTCCATTAGGGAATATACGACTCCAAGCTATAGAAGTCCTGAAGCACTTCATACCTAGCTCGGATAATTCCCTAATATCCTCCTTATAGGTGTGGTAAAAGTCTATAGCTTCATGACTAGGATAATATTTATTTTCATTAATTTCTAATTCTACATTTTTAAATCTATCTGCTCCAACTGGTAGTATGTCTGCAACGCTTAAGCCTTTGCCATCTTCATTATAAGCACCTTCAGCTTGATTAGCTGCAATTGCTCCTCCCCATAAAAAGTTTTTAGGAAATGTCATTTTATTATGCCCCCTCACCTACTAGTTCTAAAACTTTATCTTCATTTTCTACATTACGATAATTTTCTTTTTTTAATGTTTTATTATTTGATTCTGTAATTAAAAGCATAGTTGTAGTATCATAACCTTTTTCTTTAATCTTATTTAAATCAAATTCTATTAATTTTTGTCCTCTTGTTACTCTTTCTCCTTGCTTAACTAAAAGCTTAAAACACTCTCCATTTAACTCTACTGTATTAATACCAACATGGATTAAAATTTCATCATTATTATCACTTTTTAACCCTATCGCATGTCCTGTTGGAAATGCCACTTCTATTGTTCCATCAACTGGTGATGTCACTTCTCCTTTTTCTGGTATAAAGGCTATTCCATCTCCCATTGTTTTATTTGCAAAAACAGGATCTTTTACATCTTCTAATGGAATCATTTCCCCCTTAACACAAGCTGCTATTTCTGATGGTTTTAATGTACTCTTTTTAGACTTTGCTCCGCTTTCCTCAAATCCTAAAATATATGTTAAAATTGCTGATAATCCAAATGCCATTGCTATACCAATTAAATAAATTACAAATGTATCTCCAAAGAATGCTGGTAAAGTTGTTAATGCTGGGAATACATATACTATAGCTTTAGTTTGGAACATTCCCATAAATGCTCCTGCTATACCACCTGCTATTGTTTGAGCAATTAAAGGTTTCTTATATTTTACTGATAAACCATATACTATTGGCTCTGTTATACCACCTAATAAAGCTGGAATCATAGTTGATGCTGCAAAAGCTTTTGTTTCTTTTTTCTTAGAACGAAGTAATACACCTAAAGCTACACCAGCGCTTGCAAAAGTAGCAGCTGCAATCATTGGTCTTATTACATCATAACCTTGATTTGCAATATTATTTATCATTATAGGCACAACTCCCCAGTGAATACCCATCATTACAAGGAATGTCCAACCTGCTCCAACTACTAAACCTGCTATTAATCCACTCTTGTCACTTAAGAAATTAATTAAATCTCCCATTCCATTACCTAAAGTAACTCCAATTGGTCCTATAACCATAACTGCTAACGGTACCATAACTAATAAAGCAACTGCTGATAAAGTAAATATTTCTATACTCTTAGGAATAAATTTCTTTAAGAACTTTTCAACGTATGAATATACCCAAATAGTTAATATTGCTGGAATAACTGTACCTGAATATCCCATAAGCACAACAGGAATCCCAAAGAAATCAACTACATCTCCTGTCGCCTTCATAAGTCCAGCAAAATTAGGCTCCATTAATGCTCCTACAATAGCAACTGCAATAAATTGATTTACTTTAAATGTTTTTGCAGTACTAAATGCTAAAAATAATGGTAAGAAATAGAACACACTATTTCCAGCAGCACTTAAAATTTTATAAGTACTTCCTGTATTATCCATGAACCCATAAGTTGTTAAAATAACAAGTAATGCTTTTATCATACCTGCACCTGCAAGTGCTATTATGATTGGATTAAATATAGAAGACATCGTATTAAACATACGAGTTAATATATTTCCTGAAGGCTTTTCTTCTACATCGTTAGTATTCATTGCTTCACTCTTAATTTCCGGGAATAATTTCAAAACCGTATCAAAAACATCTGTAACATGATTTCCTATAACTACTTGAAATTGTCCATTTCCTTCTACTACAGATAAAACACCTTGTATATCTTTAATTGCTTCTCTATCAGCTTTTGATGAATCTTTTAACTTAAATCTTAATCTTGTTACACAATGGAATAAACTATTTATATTTTCTACTCCACCAACTTTTTTAACTACTTCTTTTGCTAGTGAATCATAGTTTTTCTTTGCCATTATAATCCCTCCTATATAGTTTGTTCTTTGATGACACCGGTTACACCTTATATTGAAATTATAGCATTGAAAAGTTTTACATTATAAAATTTCGATTTTTGGAAACTTTAGAAAAATAAAAAAAAGCATGGTATAATTAATAAATTACCCATGCTAAAGTTTATATATTAATTCTTTCCTTTAACTTTTTATATTTAAAGGTTATAAAATCTGTAATAACTTGATACAATATAGCATGTGTTTGAACTTCAGAACTATGCTGAAAGTCTATACACAAATCTACATAGGGATGATTCTCCATATTCTTATTTGCAGTTATCACTACTATTTTAGCTTTTGTCTGCTTAAATACATTTTTATTTATATTTCCTTGCATCATTTGATACTTCTTTATATAATTACCAGAATTAGTGAATATAATAATTAATGTATCTTCTTTAGCATTTTTAATAAATTCATCTTGTTTAATATCATGCATATGAGAAATAATATATTTGCCATTATATGCAAGCTTAGTTTGAAAATCCATAGCTGCTGATTCTGAATATAAAAGTCCAAAAGCTGCTACTTTATCATATTTAATTAAATCCTTAGCTAATTCCTCAATTTTATTCATATCTATATTTGATTTAATAAGCTCTAAATCACGAATAATTGTATCTAAATATTCTTCTTTTGTATGAGTCTCCATAAATCCAATTATATTATCATTATAATTTAAATAATTAGAAGACTTATTACTTCTATATGATGCTGCTGCCTTAAGTTCAAGAAAATCATCAAATCCTATATGTCTTGTAAATTTTGAAATTGTAGATTTTGATACAAAACATAAATCTGCTACTTCTGATATAGTCATATTTTGTATAGAATCATAATTACAAAGCAATATATTAGCTATATGATAATAAGTCGAGCTTTCTTTTCCATCATTTAAAATAATCAATAATCTATTTAACAGCGTACCCATAAAAAATTCTCCCCTTTAGTTTACTTACTAACTAATTCTTCATTTGATTTTGCAAATTTATATAGTTTAATATTTAAGGTAATTTATTACAATTAAAATTCTATAAGATTTAACCCTATATTTTCATCAAATTTTCTTCCTATAGGTCCATTGATTCTATCTATTATGATTTCTGCCGTTGCACTAATTATTGCTTTATTTAAATGTCCACCTATACATCTTCCTTCTAAATTAGCAAATGTTCCATGTATATGTAAATATACCTCATCATTCATTACTGATATATTTCCTGTAATATTTGTGATTTCAAAATCATCTTCATGAGTAGTTGAATAATACTTCTTTTCATTTGGCTTAAATAAGCCTACAACTACATGATTAGTAGCTCCTAACCCTGATATTGAACCTGCTATTATTTTTTGCTCTTCACAAACTTTTTTAATAGATTCAATAACTTCTTCCCCTTTTTCTAATCTTAAAACAATTTTATCACCAAACACTCTATAATTCATTTTATATTCTCCATTTCTTAAATATATATTTTCTTAAGTTTACTCTTATTTTGATTTTACCATAAAAATAAGAATCAGGAATATCAATTGTTATATTCTTGATTCTTAAAATAATTGTATTTTATCGTTGTAATACTGAAAATTTAACATTATCTATATATACACTATTTATTAAATCATCCTCTGCTAGTTTTAAAAAAGTATCTACATCACTATATAATAAAATTCCATATTTCTTTACACCATTTTCTTCTACGTATTTTAAAGCTTCACTATACATGGTTGTAGAAATATTATTTATATTAAAAAATGTGCTTAAAAATTTTTCACTAATGTATATTGTGTTTATAATAAAATAAATTTAAAACGTCTTCAATTCACCTATAAATCCCACTAGTAGTTATTACTATAATTAATATTATATATTTAGCTTTCTTAACAGAAAAAAAGTTCCATAGAGAAACTCTAAGGAACTTTATCTATATATTAAAAGCATTTCGCCATTTTTATTATTCTCTCACCTAAAAGCACTTTATCAAATACTTTATCGTAATCTAATTTTTCGTAGAATTTACTTACTTTTTCATCTTTTGCAAGTAATGATATACCTTCATACTTTTCTTTTTTAGCAACTTGCTCTGCATATTTCATTAGTTTTTTACCTATTCCAAACCCTCTTGCTTTTTCGTCAGTAGCAATATTAGCTATATATAAATTTCCTCTTCTACATTCTCTAAATAACATGTATTTAACTCTTGTAATTAAGTAATAAAACTTTTCACTAAAGCCATCCATTTTTCTAATTTGCTTAAAGTCAGTTTTTATGCTTAATCTATCTAGTTCATCATAAGGTATTAATATCATTGCACCTAATACTTTGCCATCTGCTACTGCTACTGTTATATATTCAGTACTATACCTTGATCCTTTTGTTTTTACTAATGTTTTTAAATTATCTAAACTATCCTGCTTAGATTCTCCCCCTCAAACATAATCAGGATGAACTTCTGTACAATAAATCAGATTAGCTATTGCATCAACATCTTGATTTGTTCCTTTTCTAATTATAATTTTATTCTTTTCCATATTTTTATTCCTCCCACACAGATTTTAAATTACTGTATAGTCTTATTATATATAAACACAGCTTATTTATCATTGATATTTGTACTGTATTAGTTGTACTAATATGCTTAAAGTACTTTTACTCTAAATCAATAAAACATATAAAAATACAACAAAAGCCATACAAAAAAATTAAATATTAAATTTTATCTTAAGTATTAACATTAAATAAAATTTATATTTCTTTTTTGTATAGCTTTTTAATTTTTATAGTTATGATAATTTAAATTCTTATAAATATAAGCTGGTTATTTATAAGAATTTTCATTTGATAACAATTCTGATTTAATTTCATTTGCTATTTTTTCATCTCTAATTTCATTACGAAGTCCTTTTATAGCTCTTTCTCTCTTTTCATTTCTTTCTTCTAAAGTCTCAACTGTTTTAGTATCATCTGTTTTGTCAATCATTTCATTAGCTAAATCAATATTTTTTAAAACATTATCGATATTTTCTTGTATTCTTTCTACATTATTACTTCTATCATCAGGCTTATTTTTCATCGTAATACCTCCTATAAATTAAACTACATTAATATGATGTTCAATATATATTAGTTTATACTTTATTAAATATGAGGTTGTTATACCAAAAAAGGAACTTATAAAGCTCCTTTTCTATTTTTTATATTTTATTTTTCAAATTAAATATCATATCACTTTTTATACATTATACTAATCACTTATTTTTTCCGAAAAAATCTTATTTTCTTTTAAAAATTCTTTAGCAAATTTAATACATAGCCCTATAACAATTCCTGTTATAGCTGGAATTATCCATGCTAACCCTTCATTATAAAGAGGTAAAAAAGTAATAGATTTTGTAATAAACCCTATTTTAATTCCAACTTGTCCCAATGCATCGATTATACTAACAATCCCTGTAAATAAAATTGTTAAACTATAAATTAAATGATCTTCTTTAAATATAAAATCTAACATTGAAAGTACTATAAGCATTATAGCTATTGGATAAATTGCATTTAATACAGGTACTGATATACTAAGAATTTTTGTTAGTCCCATATTAGCAAGTAGCATACTCGATACAGTTAATATTCTAACCCAATTTTTATATGATATTTTCTTAGTTAGAGTGGAAAAATATTGGCTACATGAAGTAATAAGTCCAACACTTGTTGTTAAACAAGCTAAAGTAAATATTAAAGCTAATAATACTGCACCTGGTTTTCCAAATATATAATTAGTCACATTTGTTAATGTTTGAGCTCCATTTTCAGTTAATCCAAATTTTCCTCCACTTGCTGCACCTAAATGTGCAAGTAAAGCATAAATAACTGATAATAAACCACCTGCAATTAATCCTGCTCTTATAGATAAAGAAACTATAGTTTTTTCATCATTAATACCTTTAGATTTTATTGCTAAAGCAATCACTATTCCAAAATTTAAAGCTGCTATTGTATCCATAGTTAAATAACCATCTAAAAACCCTTTAAAAAATGGTGATATTTCATAACCATTTGTTGCAGCTCCATATTCACCCAATGGCTTTATAAATGATCCCACTACCATAACTATAATTAAAAGTAATAAAGTTGGAGTTAATACCTTCCCCATACGATCTACTAATTTATTTGGTGATAGTGAAAGCCAATATGCAACTGTAAAAAATAAAAATGTATATATAAATAAAGATATCTTAATTGACATACTTTCTGGTAAATATGGCGCTACTGCCATTTCAAAAGGTAAACTACCTGCCCTTGGAATTCCAAGTCCTGGTCCAATTGATAAATATATTAACACTGTAAATATGCTTGCAAATACTGGATTTACTCTCTTTGCTAAATTAGTCAACCCTCCAGATTTTGCTACTGCTATCACTCCTAGTACCGGAAATCCCACTGCTGTTATAAAAAATGCACTCATAGCTATCCAAGTTTTTTCCCCTGCTGCCTGAGCCATAAATGGAGGAAAGATTAAATTTCCTGCCCCAAAAAATAAAGAAAAAAGCATAAGTCCTATAAATAATAAATCTCTTTTTGATAAATTTTTCATATTAATGTTCCCCCTAATTAACTGTCTTTATACTTTTAATTTAATAATCTCACCTTCGATATCCATAAAAAGCCCCCTCTTTTTAGGAAATAAAAAAAACCGTCCCTTGAAAAACAAGGGACGGAAATATCCGCGTTACCACCCTAATTCTATAAAATTAGTTTATAAATATAATAAACCTTTTATAGCACTTAGCTACGTATCTAACAATACGCCTATCTTTTAACGGTGAAAGACTCCGGCAATACCTACTAACCGTTCAGCACTGCTTCTCAGAGATGATTTTCAGCTAATTTTTGAACATTGGCTTTCAGCATATACCAACTCTCTGTTGAACAAAATAATAACTTACTTTTTCTCTTCATAGAATTTTTATTTCCATATATTTGTTAATATAATATATCTAATTTTATTTTCTGTCAATACTTTATTAAATCTTTTTAACAAATTCTGACTTTAACTTCATAGCACCAAATCCGTCAATTTTACAGTCAATGTTATGGTCTCCATCAACTAAACGTATATTTTTTACTTTTGTACCTTGTTTTAATGCTGATGAGCTTCCTTTTACTTTTAAATCCTTTATTATAGTAACAGAGTCTCCATCATTTAAAATATTTCCATTTGCATCTTTTACAACTTTTTCATCTTCATAATCATTATTTGCTGAGTCTAAAGTCCATTCATGTGCACATTCTGGACATATTAAAAGACTTCCATCTTCATAAGTATATTCTGAATTACATTTTGGGCAATTTGGTAAACTTAGCATTAATTCATTTCCTCCATTAGTTAAATATTTAAAGTTATACAATATATTAATTAAAATATTGTTCTTTACCAAAAAATATATAAGGAAATCCTTATATATTTTTATACTATCATACCAACACCATATTTACAATTATTATACTAATTTATTCTTATAAAATTAATTTTTATATACATATTTATTACTACTTTTCCTTGTAACATGATTCTATATATATTAAGAATTATCAAATTTATACCATAATTATTATCTATAAACCTTATATCTTTGCAAATTCTAAAATATGACTATCTATATCAGTTCAAGTTGCATGGAACCCTAGCTTTTAAATAACTGAATAATTATATTCAGCTTAAATACCCTTTCCAATAAGCACCAAATTACGATGAGTATATATCAGTATATATTTGAAAAAACTAACATTGAATTCTATAAACAAAAGGAGAATATACAAATGATGAAAGTTTTAAAAAAATCATTATTACTACTATTTCTATTAAATTTATTTTTCATTCCTTTAAAAGCTAAAGCCATAGAAACCACATATTTCAGTGATGATTCTCTAAACAAATCAAAATGTGATTTAAAAATGAATGAAAGAAAACTCTGGATTGATCATGTTCTATGGACTAGAAATTATATTATAGCTGATATAGATTCTCTTGAAGATAAGGAACCAGTTTTAGAAAGACTTCTTAAAAATCAAGATGATATTGGAAACTCTATCAAGCCATATTATGGTGAAGAAGCAGGAAATAAACTATCTTCTTTATTAAGGGAACATATAAAACTTGCTGGGCAAGTTCTTGATGCAGCTAAAAGTGGAAACAAGAATGATTTTGAAAAATATAATAAATTATGGTATCAAAATGCAGACGAAATAGCCGACTTCTTAAGTGCTGCTAATCCTAAATATTCAAACAAGATTTTAAAGAGCATGCTACATAAACATTTAGACTTAATTCTAGAAGCAGTCAATGCTAGATTAAATAAAGATTGGAAAGCAGATATTGATGCATATGATAGAGGAGAAGATCATATGATTAACTTTGCTGATGTTCTTACTGATGGTATAATTAAACAATTTCCAGAAAAGTTCAAATAATATCTGATAATAATTATTTTAAAATTATTTCAAAGTAATTTGAATAAATTTGTTTTCTCTAAAAGAGTACCTCTAACCTTATATTAAAAGATTAGAGGTATAATTTTTACATTAAATTCTTTTTATACTTTTTATTTAGTGTGGCTCCAATTAATATTAGTGCCAATGAAATAATAATTATTAACTTAGAGTTATATAAATCTCCAGTTTGAACAAGCTCTCCTTTCGAGTTTTCTCCTAGTGAATTATTTTCATTTATAGATCCATTATTATTTTCATTGTTACCTACCTGCTCGCCACTACCAGCATTATTTTCATTATTGCCATTATTATTTTCATTATTGCCATTATTGTTTTCGTTATTACTTCCACCATTCTCTGAACCATTTTCACCACTTTCATCTGATTCCTTAATAATGAAATTAATGGTTTTAGTAGATTTGTTTCCAGATTTATCAGTAGCTTCTACAGCAAACTCATATTTTCCTGCCTTTGCTATTTCCTCTCCATTATAAGGGCTTCCGTTTAATGTTGTTATTATTTCTGCTTCTTCATCAACGTATACTTCAATTTTAATTTTAGAGTCTATATAAACTCCATTATCTTCTACTCCATTTATGGTTATTTCTGGAGCCTTTTTGTCCAAGTTAAAATCATCTATTATACTTCCATCAGGCTTTTTAGAAATAACTCTAATATCCCCCTTATTAAACTCTAAAGTAGTATATATAGCTGTATTTTCATCATTATACACTTCAAAACTTCCATCATTAACAGCTTGATAATGTTTTGGTCCAGTAGTTCCACCAACTATATATATTGTTCCGCTCTTATCCTCTATTCCATTTTTTAATCTCTTTGTTCTGCCATAAGCATGGTCATGTCCTGAAAATACTAAATCTATCCCTAATTCTTCAGCTACAGGTGGTAACATTTCTTTTATTAATTCATTTCCTCCGTCCGGATTAGTATAATATGGCGGTTGATGAGTTAATAATATTTTCAACTTCTTATCTGAATTGTTTATATCTTCTTTTAACCATTCTAATTCCTTTTTAAGTAATTCTTTATCAGATGTAAAGCTAATTACACTAAAATGAATATCGTTATAATCTACTGAATAAACTCCTCCAATATTTTCTTTAATTCCATTAGTAGGAGTATTAAATATTTTTTTTGCTTTGTCCGCACTCGGATCTCCCATATATTCATGATTTCCTAAAACATTTATCATGTCAATTGAGTTAGCTCTATTATACTTTCCAAAAAGTGAAGTTATAAAATCCCACTGATTAAACAATGATGAATCATCTATAAAATCTCCTAAATGTATTATAGCATCAGAATCACTATGCTCATTTTCAATTATATTCAATATTTTATCTAACTCTGCTAAACCCTGTTCTGATGGAGACTGTGTATCACCCAAAATAATAAATTTCATATTTTCTTTATCCTCTAGTGTTGCAAACTCCATAAATTCAGACCAATTTTCACCATCACCAACCCTACACATATAAGTTGTTCCTGGCTCTAATCCTGTTATCTTTACCTGGTTTGATCTTACTATCCCATTGAAATTTATATCACTATTACCACTAAAAGTAAGATTTGTATATTCTCCTTCCACTTCCTTTGTATTTATTTTATTTCGTAGTAACCCTTTTGAATTATATTTAGATTTCATTATATATTGAACTACTACTTTATCTTTAGATGTTAATGGATTAGACATCCAAGATATTGATTTTTGTGTCTTAGAATCTTCCGTAGTTCCAAATAGTATGTTTGAAGGAATCTTATCTTTTAATGGTACATAAGATTGAGTCTTAATTTTTATTGAGGATAATCCTTCCTTTTCAGCATATATAAAAAACTTTTGTACTTTATTAGTCAATTTATCACTAGAAAGTATCCCTTTTGAATTAGTCTTGCCTAAATCAAATTTATTTCCATCTTCATTTTCCATAATTACATTTACATCTTCAACCGCATTACCAAGAACATCAGTAACCTTAATTACACCTGGCTTCCCTACTAAGATTTCTTCTATAGATATGTTATATGCACTAACTACTGGTACTTTTCCTATTCTAGAAGATGAAGTTGCTATAAAGTTATCTTCTTTTTCAAGAGTGTACTCCATCAATGAATTAATAATCTTAAAATTAACATCTGAGTCTAGTTTAGCTGTATTAGGTATTTTAACTTTTATATTAGCTAATATATTTTCTCCATTTGTTAAGCCTTCATTTTCGCAATATATATCTAGCTCCCCTGAATCTCTATTGTAGTTCCATATACCATTTTTAGATAAATTAGAGAAATCTACACTTTCTACTAAAAATTCATTATCTATATTTATTTTTGTCTTTAAATTTTTTATCTCATTCCCCGAAATAGACTTTAAAGCTAAATCTAAATATCCTCCTAATACTGCTTCATTATTAATAGAATCAATAGTAATCTTTGATGAATTAGTATCTATATTAAAATACTCAGTTTTAGTAGTTTCATTTCCAAAATTATCTTGAGCAACTACTTCTACTCTATGAGTTCCATCAGCCCACTTGTATCCTGACAAAGAAACAGTTCCATCTTTATCATAAGAAAAATGGCCTTCTTTTCCCGTATAATCAATTCCATCCACTAATATTCTTACTCTGTCCCAATTAATTCCTGTTTTATATTGATCATCTTCGTAATCATATAACCTAGCCGTAATATTCACGTCATTTCTATTATAATCATTATCAGCTATATTAATAGATTCAATTACAGGTGCATATAAATCGTCTACTTTATTTCCGTATACAGCTCTAATATTATCTACATAAATGCTTCCTTTAGTCATAGGACCCTCTCCTGGAAGCCCTGACTTTAATGACATTAGTCTTATTGCTTGAGTTGGATGTATAGAAAACGGTCCTATAAAAGTATCAGGTATTTCCGCCTCTATATACTTCCACCCCTCCCAATCAATTCCCGGATTTTGATTTGATAAATCAATGGTTTTACTTTTTCCATCTCCGGCTATTAAATTCATTCTAAGCCAGTATCCCTTTGCTTCTTTTGTAGCATAAACCCACATTCCAATTGATTTTGGACTTCCTTGAATTGCTATATTTTCTCCTGGACCAGCATATACACCAAGAGTAGTCCCTACTTGTGCACTTGTGAAATCATAATTTATCTTTAAAGAATGAACATCGAATCTTGTAGGTTCCTCCGGATATGTTGTAAGTTCTAAGGAACCACTTTCACCTCTATTAGCTGTAGAAAATCCCCATTTTTCTAATCCATTTTCAAAGTCTTCTAATATTATTGGTAATTGACCTACTGTTACATTTATACTTGCAGATATATTTGTCCCTTTTAAAGTAGCTTTAATTTCTCCAGAAGAATTTTTATCAGACGAGTATAAAATTCCATCCTTATCTACTGTTCCCATGCCTTCTGGTACTTCCCAAATTATATCTTTTTCATTACATTTGACATTTCTTTTATTAAATAAAGTATTTAACCCTAAATCTTTACTTTGATTTTTATCTAAGCTTACCTCTTTACTATAGAAATAAATCTCATCTGGTTTTGCTATTTCAAAATTAGCCTCTCCTACAACATTTTCTTTATATCTTAATAATACTTTTGCTTGTCCTTCTTTACCTGTAGACGAAAATAGTCCAGTGCTACTGTCTATTTTACCAAAAGAATTATCAGAAATACTCCACTCTAAACTTTCTTTCGGTAAACTAGCAGCAGCTCCAGATACATCCATTCCTTTTGCGCTAAACTGTATATCCGAATATGGTGTAAAGCTTCTTTCATTTGGTTCAATATATGCTGAATTAAATTCATGGGTTATAGGCTCCTTAGATATTATCATCCATGAATTAGCAACACTTCTTTCTGAGTTATCTGATGGTCTATTTTTAACCTCTAAATTATCTGTTCCAGGTATTCTAGATAAATGTGTAGTTGATCCACCTCCATCTAAATTAAGCGCCTGAATAGCACCCATAGAAATCATTAACTGTGCCAAATCATCCATTGATAATCCTGCTGAATATGGCTCCTGCCTTCCATCTATAGTTATAAAGAATACGTTTCCATTATTTTTTATACCAACTGCAGTTCTAGGTTCTTTATCAGCTCCAGTTTGAGGAGTTTCAAAAACTTGTCCATCTTTAACTAATATAGCATTTCCACCTAAAGCTTCCTCCACATTATCTTTTACTTCATTGAATTTATTATAATCTCCAATTACTGCTGAACCATCTTTTAATATTCCAAAAAACTTCCTTGATTCTGGATGATTTTTAATTATTACCCCATCTTTTACTAAAACACCATTTGGCTCTCCTGTTGCCATATTATAAAAATCAGCATTTACACCAGCAACTACATTCTCTCCTTTTGCTAAAAGTGCTTCTGCTTGCTTTCTTACTGATTGTAATCCATATGCACTTTCATCATTAGGAGTCGAAGCTTCTATACTTACATTTTTATTTTTAGTATCTATTTCTATTACGAAGCTTTCGATTCTTTTACCTGTACTATCTTCAAATGTATAACCTTTTTCAATAACACCTGGTGCTAAATTTAAATTATAGTTATTTATTGCTTTAGATATAATTGGTGATGAAACACCAAAGTCTCCCAAAGCCTTTACATTAAGTGGTGGAATAAAATTAATTAAAATAGAAATAGCAATTAATAAACTAGCAATTCTCATTTTTACTTTTTTACTCATAAAACATCCCCCTATTAAAATATTTTATAAATATATTTTAACCCCTGAAATTAATATATCAGGGTTTAATTGCAGTATTTCACGTTATTACAAACCTTTATAGATTTCATTTCATCATTATAAATTTAAAATGAAATATCATTACATAAAGTCTATCACACCTAATCTTTAATGTAAATATTTTACATATTATATTTTTAATTTATTTTATTATTAAATTAAATAAATTACTTACTTTTAAAAGTATTGTTATTTTTCTACTTTAATATAAAAAATGAAGAGCATTATTTCATACTCTTCATTTCATAAGCAACTCAAATTTATCTGGTGAAATAGGTTTGCTAAAATAGTATCCTTGTATTCTATCACAACCCATTTTATATAAAATATCAAACTGTTCTTTTATTTCCACACCTTCTGCAACAACTAGTATATTCATTTCATGTGCAAGCTTTATTATACATTCAACTATTACCCTATCATTTTCACTTATGTGTATGTTATCTATAAATGATTTATCTAATTTAAGCTTATCAATTGGAAGTAATCTTAAATAACTAAGAGATGAATATCCAGTTCCAAAATCATCTAATGCTATTTTAACGCCTAAGTCTTTTATGTCATTAAGTACCTTTAAATTTTCTTCTATATTATTTATAACTATACTTTCTGTTATTTCAATTTCTAAATATTCTGCTGGTAATCTACTTTCATCTAATATATCTTTTACTGTATTTAAAAAATTACTTTGATAAAGTTGGATAACTGAAACATTAACAGCTATAGTCATTGGAGTAATTCCTTTATCAATCCACTCCTTATTCTTTATACAAGCATTCTTCAAAACCCATTTTCCAATTGATATTATTAATTCACTTTGTTCTGCAAGTGGTATAAATTCTATTGGCGAAATATTTCCAAAGGAATTGCTTCTCCATCTCAATAAAGCTTCTGCACCTATCACTTTTGAATCATTCATGTTTATTTGAGGTTGATATAACAATTCAAATTCTGATTTACAAATAGCATTTCTAAGTCCATCTATTAATTGAGATTTCCTGACTATATCTTTAGACATACTCTCATGATAAAACAAATGCCTATTTTTACCGTTTTCTTTAGCTTTATACATAGCTATATCTGAATTTTTAAGAAGCTCTGATTTATTTGTAGCATCATTTGGAATAATACTTATACCAATACTTACACTTGTAAAAATATTTTTTTCTTTAACTTTAAATGGATTTTTAAATAATTCTAAAATTTTATTTGCCATCTCTTCTGCTTTTGCTTTTCCATTAACATCAAGCATTAATATTAGAAACTCATCCCCATCTAATTTACATATAAATTCATCATTATCTAAAAGTTTTATAAATTCTTTTGCTATGCATTTTAAAAATTCATCTCCATAATCATGGCCAAGCGTATCGTTTATATTTTTAAAATTATCAATATCGATTAAAAATGCTACACCATTATATTCATTTTTTAAAGCTCTTAATAATTCATCATCAATTTTATCTAAAAACATATACTTATTAGGTAAACCTGTTAACTGATCATAAAAAGCTAAAGTTTCAATTTTTTCCTCTGCCTTTTTTCTCTCAGTAATATCTGAAATGGATCCAGAAATCTTTACAGGATTATTTTCACTATCAATTAGTGCTTTACCTCTTATAAATACCCATTTAATATTATTAAATATGTCAACTACTCTACATTCAACATAAAAATAAGAAGATTTTTTATTTAAATGTTCCTCAAACAATGATAATACTTTTCCCAAATCTTCCTTTAATATTATTTTTTTAAATGTATCTATTAAATTTTCTGAATTATAAATTGTATATCCAAGTAATCCTTCAAATTTATTTGATAAATAATGTTCTTTATTTCTAAAATCATATTCCCAAATTATATCATTTGCTCCATCAACAGCAAGTTTATATCTTTCCTCACTAGCTTGCACTTCATTATATTGCATTTCTAAAGACTCTTCTGTAGCCGCAAGCTCTTCATAAACAACATTTAGTTCATCATAATTTCTATTTAATTCTTTTTCAGTTATAATTCGTCTCCTTATATTAACAATTAATATTACTATAAGAATTACTAAGGCCAAAATTATTATAGAAACTATACATATTTGAATTTTATATGTATTATAAAATGAAAAAGGCTTATTTATAATATTATAATCACTTGGAATCTTATCTATAGATATATTATATTTACTTAATTCATTATAATTAAATACAAATTTGCCAGGTGATTCTCTTTGAATAGGTACATTTTGTACATTTTCCCCATTTAAAATATTTAAGGCCATCTCTGCTGCAATTTTTCCTTGACTATATCCATCTATTACTTTTCCGCCAACAATATCATCCGATAATAAAAAATCCCAACATACATAAATGGGTATATTCAATTCTTTTAGAGAGACGTTAATTTCATCATAAGGAATATAGTTACCATTTGCTGATTTTAGTTGCCCTACTATTAAAATCGCTGTTTCTTTATTTAAAGAATTTCTTTTATCTAAAATTTTCGAAACATCAACATCTCTATAAAAATCAAAATTAATATCATAGCTATACTTAGATATTGATTTTTTAACTAGTTCTTCATTAAATCTTCCAGAAGTCATAGAATCTGATATAATAATGATATCTTTTACATTCTCTTGAAAAAATAATATACTATCTATTGTTGACTCTACATCTATAGCTTCTACTACTCCTGTATAATTTGGCTTTCCTTGAAGCATTTCATCCTTAAAATTATTTATTCCACAGAATACAACTGGAATATCTCCAAAAATATCCTCTCCATAGTTAATCATAAAATTTAGTGCATCATTATCTGAACATATAATTATATCAAATTTAGTATTCTTATATTTCTCAGTATAAAGTTTATTTAATATGCTTATATATGCCTCACCGCTATTATTTTTTAAGTCCATATATTCATAATATACTAATAAATTATCATTTACTTCTATAGTTTTTTCTATACCTTCTTGAATATCTCTAGTCCATTGTAACTCTTCACTATATGAATTCAAAATTAATATCTTTTTACCTGATTCAGCCTTTATAGGGACTTGAAAATTTAAGATAATAAATAAAAATATTATGAATGAAAACATCACTTTTTTCAATTTTCCACCCATTGCATCCCCCTAACCATAAAATAAATTATTCATTCTGTATTTATTTGTATTCTTTTTTATTACGATTTCTTTTAGTTACACTATAATTTAACATAGGGTTTCATAAAACAATTATACTCAATGATATTGCTTTTTTCTACAGTAAAAAACAAAAAGTACTATTAATTATTTAAATGTTACTAATATATATAAATTTATGACTAATTTATATTCTTCTGGATAAAATACTATTATTAATTTTTACTTTTATGGAGGATATATGAGAATACCAGAACATATTGGAATAATTCCTGATGGAAATAGACGTTGGGCACTTTCAAATAATTTAAGTAAAGATAAAGGATATTCACATGGAATCAATCCAGGACTTGAAGTATTTAAACTTTGTCAGAAGGAAAATATTAAAGAAGTAACATTTTATGGCTTTACCATAGATAATACTAAACGTCCTTCTGAACAAAAAAAAGCATTTATAAGAGCTTGCATTGATTCTGTTATGCTTTTAACCAAAGAAGATTGTGAAATATTAGTAATTGGAAATACTGAATCTGATGTCTTTCCACAGGAGTTACTTCCTTTTATAACAAGACAAAAATTTGGAAATGGAGGTATCAAAGTAAATTTTTTAATTCATTATGGATGGGAATGGGATTTAAATTTATTAAAAGAATCAGACTCATCTAAAAAACATATTTTACCTTGTATTCATTCAGAAGATATTTCTAGAATTGATCTTATAATAAGATGGGGTGGAAGAAGACGCCTTAGTGGATTTTTGCCAGTACAATCTGTTTATTCAGATTTTTATGTAATAGATACATATTGGCCTGATTTTAATTCTAAAGATTTCTATAGAGCCTTAAATTGGTATAATGATCAAGATATTACTCTTGGTGGTTAAAGTTAAACTAGTGAATAATAATTAATTTATATTTAAGAGAGTGTAAAATTCATAAACATATATTATAAATGTTTAATACTATTTTACACTCTTAACTGTACTCCTTAATAATATCTTGCACTAACTTCTCTTGTGAAACCATAATCAATAATGACTGGTTCCCCATTAACTATTCCCCAGCTACTAGTCCTGCATAGATCATTTGCTAATAAATTATATCTATATACAATATTCTGAAATTCTCTTAAACTAAAGAGTTCGTCAATACTTCTAACATTAAAATAGTAAAGAATATCAGTAATACTGTTTATTTTATCTGCTTTTTGCATTACTAGATAATTAAAATTTGAAGAGACCTGCATAACCTTTGCAAACAAATCCGAGGAATCCATTGACGAAATTTGATATTCCACCCTATTTTGCGCTATTCCTGCTAAATTTTTTGCCACTTTCATCACATATCCATTTCCCAAGTCAAATACATTTCTTGATGAACCTGAACCAATGTATTTACAAAACATTCTTCTCTCGTTAAACATAATTTACCACTCATTTCAATTATTCATTTGATAAAAATCTAAATAGAAATATTAAGGAATATTCTTCGTATTATTCTATTCAGTTTGCAGTAAACTAGTTCACATTTTAAATTTCCTTCTCCATTTTTGAACTTAAGTTAATAAAAAAAGATATCTAAAGCTATTTACTTTAGATATCCTTAATTTATATCGAATTTTATTTAATAAGTCTTTTTCCAAATTGATGTACTAAACATAATTAGCATCGGATATATTTCTAATCTACCAGCAAGCATACAAAAAGATAATATTATTTTACTTAATGGTGAAAATGCTGAAAAGTTACCTATTGGTCCAACCATTTCAAAACCAGGACCTACATTACTTATAGCAGTTAGTACAGATGTTGATGTTGTAATTAAATCAAATCCATCAAATGAAACAATAAACATAGCAATTAATGCAATTACAATATATGCTCCTATAAATAAAAATACTCCAGATATAGTTTCTTCATCTACTACTTTTCCATCTATCTTAACACTTTGTATTCTTTTAGGATGTAATATTTTATCTATACCACGTCTTATAGCTTTTAGCATTATTACTATTCTTATTGTTTTTACTCCACCACCAGTAGAACCTGCCATTGCTCCAGCTATCATAAGCATCATAATTATCATTTTACTAAGCGTTGGCCACAAATTAAAATCTACAGTTGCATATCCTGTCGTTGTAATTATTGATGCAACTTGAAATGATGACTGTCTTATTGATTCATTTAAATTTCCATTATTAAAATCCAAAATATTTACTGTTATAAATATTATAGATATAAAAATCATTAATAAATAATATTTTAGTTCCTCACTTTTAAAGAAGTTTTTAATATTTCCTCTTATTACTTGAAAATATAATGCAAAATTAATTCCAAATAATATCATAAATATTGTTATTATCCATTCAACAGAAGGGCTAGCAAAAGCAGCAACACTTGTATTCATATTAGAAAAACCACCTGTTCCTGCAGTTCCTAATGCATGTATTATAGCATCATATGCTGAAAGTCCTGATACCATTAATAAAATCGTCTGTATTATAGTTAAAATAAAATATATTATGTATAAAATTTTAGCAGTTTCACTTATTTTAGGAACTATTTTACCAGGGTTTGGCCCAGGACTTTCTGCTCTTAATAAATATATTGTATTAGAACCTAATGATGGTGCTAATGCTAATATAAAAATTAAGAATCCCATTCCACCTATCCAATGAGTAAAGCTTCTCCAAAATAATATTCCTTTTGGTAATGATTCAATTTCTGTTAAAATTGTAGCACCTGTTGTTGTAAAGCCTGAGACTGTTTCAAAAAATGCATCTATAAAAGATGGTATTGCTCCGCTTATAACAAATGGTAAGGCTCCAAAGGCTGCTATTACAATCCATGTTAAACCTACAGTCAAAAATCCTTCTTTAGCATATATGCCTTTTTCTTTAACTTCTATTCTTCTTAACAATAAAGCTATTGGCATCATCAAAATAATGGTTATTAAAAATGAAAAACTATCTCCATCTCCATATCCTAATGCTATTCCCAAAGGAATTAGTAAAAGAATTGACTCGAATAACAATACATTTCCTAAAACCTTTAGAACCATTTTATAGTTCATAGTATCTGCCACCTCCATAGAAGATGTCATCAATACTTAAAAGTTTCATATTCTTAGTTATAATAATTACTCTATCATTTGCTTTTAGATAATCATCTCCTGTTGGAATGATTATCTTATTATTTCTAACAATTGTAGCTACTAAAATATCCTGATTAAACTCTACATTTTTAAATTTTATATTTATATTCTTTGTATCATTGCCAACTACAAACTCTACTGCTTCTGCTTTATCATTACAAATCCTATATATATTTTCTATAGAGCATTTTTTCTTACTTCTTAAAGTTCTTACATATCTTAATATCTTATATGCAGTAACTAACTTTGGATTTACTATAGAATTTATTCCTACAGTTTTTCCTATTTCTCTATAATTATCTCTTGTTATTTTAGTTATTACGTTATCTACAGACTTACTACTAGCTAAAAGAGAAGCTATTATATTATCTTCATCTCTTCCTGTCAATGTAATAAAACTATCAACTTCAAGTAAACTTTCAGATAATAATAACTCTTCATCCATACCATCTCCGTTAATTATTATAGAGTTTGGTAAAAGATTATTAAGCTCTTCACAAATATTCAGATCCTTTTCTATTATCTTACAATTAACTCCAACTTCACCAATAATTTTAGCAAGGTAATATCCAATTTTACCTCCACCTATAACCATGGCTCTCTTTACTTTTTTCTTATATTTACCTAATTTATTGAATAAATTTTCAATGTCTTTATGTTCACCTATAACATATACTTTGTCATCTTTATGAAAAATATAGTCTCCTTTAGGCATTATAAATTCATCATTTCTCTCAATACCGCAAAAAAGTACATTTCCTCTAATAAAGGTAATATCACTTATTTTTTTATCTTCAAGAGCTGTATCATCAGATACCTTAAATCCAACTAAATTTACTTTGCCATCGGAAAAATTATCTATACTACATACTGATGGATACTTAATTAACTTAGCTATTTCTATTGCTGCAGCTTTTTCTGGATTTATTACTAAATCTATTCCTACAGCTTCAGTTAGTAAAGTTATATCTTCATCATAATCTGGGGTTCTAACTCTGGCTACAGTATGCTTAACTCCTAACTTCTTAGATGCTAAGGAACAAAGCATATTTAATTCGTCACTATCAGTTACTGAAATTAATAAATCAGCACCTCTTATTCCTGCTTCATCAAGAACCTTTAAACTAGTACAATTTCCTTTAACGCACATTACATCCAAATTGTTATTAATATGTTCTAAAGCTGAATCTTTATTATCTATAATAGTTATATTGTCTCCATCTGTAGATAGATATTTGGCTAAGGTATATCCTACTTTACCTGCACCGACTATAATAATGTTCATTTTCCTTCTCCTTGCTACTAATGTTACTCATATATGTAATACTTCATATTATACATTACAAATAATATTAATCATAGTCATTAAATTTATAAAAATATTAATAATATAAGTTTTTATTTGTTATTAAAGTTAAGACTTTTAAATTAATATATACTTTTAATTAATATATATTTTAAATTTCTATTTTTTATAAAATTTTATAACTTTTGTAGTTACTAAAAAGAGATTTAAAGTAACTACTTTAAATACATAATACTTCTACTAAAGCTTCAGTGGAGTAAAAAAATCCACCTACAATAAAAATATTATAGGTGGATTCTTTTTAATGAGATAAAATATTTTATGTTATTTAGATTCTTTATCTTTGATATTTATATCAAAGAAATCCAAATCATTAATATCATCAATTTGCCTTATTTCATCTAATACCCATCTTTTTTCATTTTTTATAAATTTCCAATACTCTTCAAAATGAGTAGTTCTATACTTATTGCCTTCTATTATTTCATTTGTTTCCTCTTTTATTGTATAATCAATTGATTTTGCCTTTATATGAACCCATAAAGAATCTTCATTAGTTCCATCCTTATCCTGTAATGCAATAGGAATAGCACTTATTAATTTCATTTTTTCTAGTATATTTTTTTCTTTTCTTACTTTCATCCATTCTGTTTTTGATCTATGCCTTATATATAATTTTTCACTCATATATTCTTTGGCTAAATCTTGATTTCTTTCCATCCACGCAACTTGAACTTTATAAAAAACTTCTTCTATATCATTCTTTATATTATCATAATCCCAATTGTAATCACTCTTAGCTAAATTCTTTATAACAGAAATACTTTTTGCTTTCTTTTTGCTAAGTCTTACCTTTAAAACAATTGTTCCTGCTGACCCAATAATAGCAAACATGCCAAGATTAATTATAGAAGCTATTGGATTACTTCTTCCTCTATAACTTCCGCCTGGTGACCCCCCGTGAGATGAACTGCTACTTCCGCCGCCACCTCCACCACCACCGCCTCCGCCTCCGCCGCCTCCACCGCCGGCTCTAGCATAAGCAACTAGTGGTCCATTGACAACCAAAATTACCAGTATTATTACTAAAACTCTTTTTAGAAAATCACTAATCTTAAATTTATTCATTACTCTCTTCCCTTTAAACGTCTAATCTTTATTGTTTACTTACATAATTTTTTTAATGCTAATGATACTTAAGCACTATTATTTACATACATTCTTTAGTTACATATAATCTATTCATTAAACTTATATATATTTTAACACATACTATTTTTTTACAAAATAGATTATTGACATAATAATTCTTTATTATTTAAATTAGTTTTATTGGTAATCTTACTTCGAATATAGTCTTATAATCATCACTATATGCAGATATATTTCCATTATGAAGCTCTATAATATTTTTTGTTATAGATAAACCTAATCCCGAGCCGCCTATATTACTATTTCTTGATTTTTCTATCCTATAAAATCTATCGAATATATATGGTAAATCCACTGATGGTATAGACTGCCCATAATTTACAATTTGAACTACAGCATTTTCTTCCTCAGCCTTTGTAACTATATCAACATAATGACCGTCTTCACCATATTTAATTGCATTAGATAATAAATTTTCAAATGCTCGAACTAATTTTCCTCCATCTGCATTAACAATCAACTTATCATCTGAAAAGTTAACCCTTGATTCCATATTTGAATTTTTAAATTGTACTTCAAAATAAGCAACTACTTGACCTAATAACTCAACTAAATTAATATCATTTTTATCTAATTTTATAGTGTTGTTTTGCATTTTAGTAAGTTCGAATAAATCATTTATAAGTAAGTTTAGACTTTTTGATTTTTCATATGCTATATTAGCATAATATCTAAGAGTTACTTCATCATAATATTTATCACTATCAATAATTTCTAAATACCCCATTATTGAAGTTAATGGAGTTCTTAAATCATGTGAAACATTTGTTATTAAATCATTTTTAGTTTTTTGAGCCTTTCTTTCCTCTATCGTTCTATTTTTAAGTTGATTTGAAATACTATTTATATTTTCTGCTAAGACTTTCATATCCCCTTTAAAATTAACTTGTATTGATCTATCTAAATCCCCTTTAGCTATAATTTCGGTCTCATTTATTATAGCTACTAAACTCTTAGCTTTTTTATAAGTTACCAATAAATAGAATATTGTAAATATTGCTATTCCTATAATTATAGCTATAAATCCATCTAAAAATTCATACTTTATAAACCGCCAAAGCCTCCAAATATGCCATACAAATTCATATTCAGTGTTTACGTATAAATAATTTAATATAATTTTTGCAATAAAAAAAGTCAAAGCAGTTAATATTAAAGAAATTACTATATCAGTGACTGAAGATAGCCATACTCTATATATCCTTTTATTTTTCAATTTTATAACCAACTCCCCATACAGTGTGAATTATTTTATTTCCTTCCATATATTGCTCTAATTTATCCCTAAGCCTACTCATATGTACCATTACAGTGTTATTAGATTGGTAGTATCTCTCCTTCCAAACTTTTTCAAATATTTCTTCTGTACTAAAAACTCTTCCTCTATTTGACGCTAACAAATATAGAATTTCAAATTCCCTTGCCGTTAAAGACACCTCATTATCATCTATTGTTACCTTATGCTTACTTTTATCTATAATCATCGATTCAATTCTTATTATATTATCTAAAGCTTGCATTTTAGTATTTAAAAAGTATGCTCGTCTAAGTAATGCTCTTATCCTAACTGTAAGTTCTAAGTGGTTAAATGGCTTACATACATAATCATCAGCACCTGTCATAATTCCTTGTATTTTATCCATATCTTCTGTTTTAGCACTTAACATAAGTATTGGTATATTATATTTTTCCCTCACCCTCCTACAAACTTCTAATCCATCCATCCCCGGCATCATTATATCTAAAACCATTAAATGAATTTCTTCTTTATCTAATATTTCTAATGCTTTTTCGCCATTACTTACCTTAAAAACATTATACCCCTCATTTTTAAGGTTTATTTCTAGTAAATCCCTTATTTCCTTTTCATCATCTATCACTAATATATTATTATTCATTTCCCCTCCATCTAAATAACTATTCTCCTAAATATTCCTCCAAAGTAATTCCATTTTCATATATATATTTAGCAGCTTCTTCACCTACATACCTTATATGCCAAGGCTCATACTCAATTCCTGTTATATCTTCCTTTCCTAATGGATATCTTATAATAAACCCAAACCTATAACAATTTTCTGCAAGCCAATCTCCTTCTCTTGTTCCTTGAATCAAAAAATTTTCCTCATTGGTGATATCAATACATAACCCTGTTTGATGCTCACTAAATCCTGGCTTAGCAACATATGCCTCAGCATTTTTTATTCCTTGAGATTTTACTCTATCATTAAATGTATTTTTTTGTGATTTATACGATCTATACCCTGAATTTCCCATTAGCATTATCCCTTCATCTTTAGCTTCATTAATTAAATTTTCTAATGGCTTAGCAATAATTCCTGCAACATGTTTTTCCTCATTACTTACTAAATCAGTAAATGGTATATCAGGAATAGTTAAGTTTTTAGGTTTATAATTTTTGCTTAATTCATGATCTTTATTTACTAATAGTAAATAGTCATTTAAATCAACATCATTATTTATATTAATATTATTTCCATTTGATAGCTTATCACTCTTATTTAAATCACTCTTATTTTCATTATAAATTAAACCCTTTGTAAATAAAATATCACTTTTTGATAAGTACAATACTCCAAAACCTACTAAAATAAATATTAAAAATCTTTTTAATCCTCTTTTCATATTTTACACTCCTCTTCTAACCTTATAGTGCTAATTTTAAATTACACACCTTACGACTCTTATAAAAATTTCTTACGAAACCTTAAGTTTTATAAAAGCTAGTTAAAATAATAAAAGGATTTAAAGCAAAACTTTAAATCCTTTTTAATTTAAGCGAAAACTTTGTTTTTACTATATATTTTAAAACCAATATCCTCTACTAATGTGAATATACTTGAAGTTATAAAGTAAATTCCAAGTCCTATAGGCGCTTTTACTGTTATAACTAATCCAAATATTAACATTGGAATAATAGATTTTATACTTATAGGTTCTTCATTACTATTAAAAATCTTCAAGTATGAAATTATACTTGGTAATATCGAAACTATAGTATATATTAATGGAACAATAAACTTATCATCTGTACTACCTATATTCATAGCCCAAGGAATCAGCATTGTCATAGCTTCAACTGGAAGCCTTGATATAGACATATATAATCCAGATATTATTGGTAATTGCACTAGTGAAAGAAAACATCCAAACATTCCTTTAGAGTTATTTAAGTAAAGCTTATTTAACTCCTCATCTTGCCTTTTTTTATTATTTTTATATTTCTCCTTAACAGCCTCTATTTCCTTAGAAAAAACTATCTGCTTTTTCATAGCAATTCTTTGCTTTATAGAAAAAGGTAGCATTAATAACTTTACAGTTATTGTTAGCAACACTATAGCTATACCCCAATCCCCTGTTATTTGAAATGCAAACTCTATCATAGATTTAAATATATTTATAATGATGTCCATAAAAATCCTCCTAATTATTTAAATAATTTAAAATTAATTTATAAGACATCATTTTAAAACAAAGTACAATACCGCCATATATCTATTTTCTCATAGGTTTTATATTTGTCAGAATTGAAAGTTTTAGAAAAATCCAATCTTTCTTTGTTAATCAAATTATTAAAAATGACTTTATTAAATTTTCCCTTATTCTTATAAACATAGCCTTTAAAGCATATATATATGTAAGTTGCAATACTAAAAATAGAAACTAATTGAATTAGATACAGCATATCAAACTTCATATATGCTTCACCTCCTATGAGTTATATTATAACTCATTATATGTTGTTAAATATAGAATGTCAATATGTGGAATCAATTTAAATAACTTTTATATAAACTTTTTAAATTAACTACCTTAGCTATAAAATAATAACTGAAAACAATTTTTAAATAAAAATCGCTTCCAGTTATTATTAGAAAATCTGTTGTCCGTGCATAACAACAATACTTATGTTCTTCTATTTCTAATTATTTTTCTAATTAAGTCTTTTTTTAATTAAGTGTTTTCTCTAATAAATCTAGAAAGTATAGAAAAATGGGAATGGTGGAATAAAATAAGGATAGCCTAATAAAGCCACTGCAGCTAAATTACCTAGTGGAAAACCTCTCCTCCTAAAGCGTCTAAATCTTCTTCTTTGACGGCCTCCTCCAGGGAATTGGCGTTGTTGCTCAGGTTCATTTTCATTTTCTGATTCCATTACATCTTCTCCAACTAATATTATAATACGTTCTCTATCTACATCCTCAATAATTCCGTCAAGTGTACTTCCATCTGACAATGTAATAATAACGTGAAAAGATATAAGCCTTTTGCATTTATCATGTAATGGTTGTAAGTCTCTGTAATAATCAATTCTTTCCAAAGACATTTTTTATCAACTCCTTTCATGACTATGATATTCACTTCCAGAACCAACTGTACCATAGTAATAAACAAAAAGATGAAATTATTTTTGTCTGTTTATTACCTTACCTTGTAATCCTTCTATTACATCTAAAGTCTTTTCATGTAATGATTCATCAAAGCTAGCGCAAAGGCTTCCATCAACTACTACCTCTGCATTTCTAAATTGTGACTGAAACATTACCACATTACTTATTACACATATATTAGTAACTACTCCAACTATCTCTATCTCATTGATATCATCACCTATTTCATTTGCAAGCTTAATCATATCAATTGGTGCCATTCCAAATCCATATTTTTCATAATGAATTGTATTTTCTTTATTTGAAAACTCTTTTAACTTTCCATATAGTCCATGACCCTCAGTCCCCCTTAGGCAATGAACAACAGGTAAGTTTTTTCCTTCTCTAGTATCTAAATAATTATCTAAGTGCGTATCATAAGTGAATAATACCTTATTATTCTCCTTTAGATATTTATTTACCTTATCATAAATTCCATTTTCTAAAGATACAGCCTTTTCAAATCCCAATGTTCCATCAACAAAGTCCTTTTGATAATCAATAACTACTAATAATTTTTTCAATTTAAATTCCTCCCCAATTTATATCTCTATTATCATTTTCAAATATCGTAATATGTATCCTCAATATTAATTTAATAATATTATTCTACCATAATAACTTTATAATAAATATATTTCTCTATTTATATCATAATTAAGATAATTATATAAAATCCTAAGAAACCATCACTTTAAATGAATATTTTACATATTATAAATTATAATAAAACAACTTCATTTAAGAGGTGTTTGATATGAAAACCAAAAATTTATTCTATAATGTAAATGAAATTATCGTCAGACCTGGACTTGAATCTTCTTATATAGATTTTAGCAAAGAACTAAATAGATATCTTCTAAAAGAATATTCAAGATATTATGCTGGTTTACAACTTTATCAAGATAATTCTATCAGTAATGTATTTCATGTTATCGCATCTTACTATGATGTGCCTGGAATCTATAAAGTTGCACCTTTAATTGGTGATAATATAGGCTGTATCTATGATAAAGTATGGGGTTCTTCTGTTGAACGTAATTCCCTATTTTCATTCCTCAACTCAAAGAGAATCTTTTAAATTATAAAAAATAAAGGGCGATTATTCGCCCTTGTTATAAATTGCGAAGCAATTTATTAAATGTGCTCTTTAAAATTATTTCTATCTACTTTAAACTATTGATAATCCACCATCTACTACAATATGCTGTCCTGTTACATAACTTGATGCATCAGATGAGAAGTATAAAATAGTCCCATTTAACTCACCTTTTTTAGCAGGTCTGGAAGCTGGACAAAGCATATTATAGCTCTTTAAAAATTCTTGAGATTTAAATAATGTATCTTCTGTCATTTCAGATTCAAATAACCCTGGACAAACAGAATTTACGGTGATACCAAATTGAGCATAGGATGCCGCCATCCCTCTTGACAATCCTAAAACTGCTGCTTTAGATGCATTATAAGAGTGTCTAATAAATATATCAGCTTTATCTGCTAATAATGCATTAATAGAACTAACATTAACTACTTTCCCATAATTTTGCTTCTTCATAACTGGAATCACATATTTACTAACTAAATAAATGCCCTTCACATTAGTATCCATACTCTTATCCCACTCTTCTTCACTAAGTGTCTCCACTCCGCCACGCACTGCTATTCCTGCATTATTTAATAAAATATCAATTCTTCCAAATTTATTAACAATAGTTTCTACTGCTACTTTAACTTCCTCTTCATTAGTAACATCACATTTAATAGCAATGGACTCTACTCCTAAAGCTTCTATTTCCTTAGCTAAGCTTTCTATTTTTTCAATTCTTCTTGCTAATACACAAACATTTGCACCTTCTTTTGCATATGCTAATGCTGCATCTCTTCCAAGTCCACTTGATGCACCTGTAACAACTGCTATTTTCCCCTTTAAGTCAAACATATTTATACCTCCCATAATTTTAATGTACGAATTTATTTATACATTATATTATATACTTCTTTTTTAAAAAGTCTTAGTTATAGTTTATGTAAATTTTGCTTTTTTATTTAGCATTCATTATTAGTATTATGGAAATTAACTTTAAAATACTATATCTTAATTTTTATTAATTAACTTTGAATCATTAATAACATATTTTAAATCTATAATAGCATTTATTTTAAGACCAGCTTCTTCTAATAAAACTGATTTTAAATTAACTCCCTTAAAATTATCCTTATATACTATTACATCACCTTTATTGAATTTTACATTTACTTTTCCATCTTCAGGAAACCAATCTTTTACGAAACTCTTTAAAGCTAAATTAACTATCCAATCTGCTATTTTTAAATCTAAAAACCTTACTTCATCTATTGTTATTACTAAATCCTCATTATCATTAATGCTTGGCTTAACTTTTACTTCAACAGGTGTTTTTATGTTATTTAATACTTCATAATTTACATAAATACTTATATCTCCTTCTTCTATATTTATTTTTACATCTTTCATTTTTTCATTATTAGTTTTTTCTAAAAAATAATCTACTCCATTTAATATAGTTTCTTCTGGGGCAAATAACTCACCCTTAATTCCTATTGGATCATTTATTACTTCTATATTACTTGCTTGAAGACCAGCTATTGAACTTATAAAGTTTATTATTTCGCTTTGATTTTCTGTCATTTCTATATTATTTGCTTCATATTTATCCTCATTTACATTTTCATCTTTACTTCTATTAATCATATTGAATAGTATAACTCCAAATATAATTAAAACAGAAACTACAGAAACTATTATTATTGCTAATTTCTTATTCATTTTTCTCCTCCTTAAAATTATTTACATAATATATTATATTGCTTTTATCTAAATAATCTTTTATTTTTTTCTATATATTATATAATATTAACATGATATCTTTTGAGAGGGGTTTAGTTTTATGAATAATACGCTAACTGAAGAAAATATAAAAAAATTAAGAGAAGAATTAGAATATAGAATGACAGTAAAAAGAGCTGAAATTGCAAAAGAAAAAGCAATAGCAGCTGCGCATGGTGATAGATCTGAAAATGCGGAATACAAGGAAGCTTGTGCAAACTATAGAGAAAATGATAATAGAATTCAATACTTATTAAATATGATTTCAACAGCAACTGTTATAGATGATGAAGAAATCGATAAATCTACTTTAGGAATAAATAGTAAGGCTAAAATCAAATTCATTGAAGATGATTTTGAAGACGTTGTTACTTTAGTTACTGTTATGGATTCAGACCCTGAAAATATGTGTATAAGCATAGAATCAGACCTTGGATTAGCTTTAAAAGGTAAAAAAGTTGGAGATATTGTTGAAGTTGATGCTCCTGAAGATAAATACTCTGTTGAGATATTAGAAATCTTATAATAGCACAAATGCCTGTAGCACAAATATAAAGGCTACGATAACTAGATATGTTCCATAAGCTAAATAGCTACGCAAAGAAGTACTAGGCTTATTTCACATATTCTATTTATCTTCGCCAACTTATATTTCGCCACTTTAAATTATCAAATGAAGAATTAACCTCATTAATGATATGTATTAAATTGGAGATTTTATTATAATGAGAAACTACAATTCTTATTTAAGATAGCTAGGATTGTGTTAAAAGTTTTTATTGTTCGAGCGTAGCGAGTTATAAAAATTTAGCCATCTTAGCTATCTTAAATTTAGAATTGTATTCGATATTATATGAAAATCGGAAAGTTAATACACATTATTATGATTAATTTACATTTTATAAAAATTATTCTTCATAGATCATCTTTTTTGTCATTCCACCATCTATAATGATATTTGCTCCATTTATAAAATCATTATCTTCTTCACATAAAAACAAGCATGTTTTTAATATATCACTTGGCTTTCCTACTCTTCCAGATGGATGTTGCTTATGGTCTATTTCTCTAAGTTCTTCATATTTATCTACTTGTATCCATCCAGGACTTATAGTATTTACAGTTATCGGTGTATTTGATAAAGATATAACTAAACTGTTAGTTAAGGAAACAATTCCACCTTTTGAAGCTCCGTATGCCTCCCAGTCTGCTTCATTTTGATTATATCTAGTTGAAGCTATATTTATAATCCTTCCAAAACTTTCCCCTTTATTTGCTTTTACAAACTCTTTGCAACAAATAAAGCTACCTCTTAAATTTGTATTTAGAACACTATCAAATTCTTCTATATTTATATCAAATATAGATTTACTATACGAACTTATTGCTCCATTATTTATCAATATATGAATAGCTCCATATTTTTCAATAGCATTAGAAAAAACATCTTTTATTTCATTTTCATTTTTTAAATCAGCTTTATAAAAATCAATATTTTCATTATTGTATTTAGCATCTAAAATATCAATTGCAATTACTTTATAACCTTTATCAGCAAAGCCTTTTGCCAAGTGGTATCCTATTCCTTTTGCTGCTCCTGTAATTAATGCAACTTTCATATAACCATACACCTCTCTACTAATTTCGTAACTTCATAACTTTCAATCCATATATTCACATATTTATCTGAAGCAGTGCTATAAAACTTAAAGTCAAAAATATTTTTAATATAATATATTTAAAGATATCTACAATATTTTATCTTACTTCAAATTCTTTATTCCTTCTTCTAATATCCTTAATTGTAGTAGTGTTTGTTCATCTGTTATAGTTTTATTTTTATTGTTTACTATTGCTTCATATAAATCATCATATACTCTTCCATAATCACCATTAACAGATTTAACTTTTTCCTCATGAGTTATTCCTTCGTCATCCATATATGTTAATGTTCCATAATGATTAAATGTATCAACTCCAAAGTCCTTATTTGTTGGCATGTAAAACATCTTCAAATGCTCTTCTTGACGGTCTTTAATTTCTTTTACAAAGCATCCTTTTTTACCATATAAAACAAAACTAGGTCTTTCCTTTATTCTAAAGTAACTAGATTTTACAGATACTTTTAATACCCCATAATATAAATCCAAATCAAAGTAATCATTCATTCTGCCTGTGCCTAACAATTGTCTAACATCATAATGAATTCTATCAGGCTCACCAAAATAACTTATAACTTGATCTAATGTGTGACAAGCATGACCATATAAATATGAATCATATGGTGAAAAACTGTGGGTTGATTCTGGTACCTCTGGACGATAATAATCAAAATGCATTTCAAGCTCTAATAATTCTCCAAGCTTTCCTTCTTCTATTACCTTTTGAACTGTTAAAAAGTCACTATCAAACCTTCTGTTTTGATATGCTTGAACTATTAGTCCTTTTTCCTTTGCTAAATCAAATATTTCTTTAGCTTCATCATAAGTTTGCATAAATGGCTTTTCAACTAAGCAATGCTTATTATGCTCCAATACTAATTTTGCGTAATTATAATGACTATCTTGCTTTGTACAAACTACGATTAATTGTATATCCCTATCATTTAATAATTCATCTAAGTTAGATGTATAGTTTACTCCTTCTATTCTATCCCAAGCTTCGTTTTTAGGATTTCTTTGATATATTGTTTTAACCTTTATATTTTTTCTTTGTAAAGCAAATGGTAAATGATATCTATTAGTACTTTTTCCATTTCCAATATAACCAATTGTAAGCATATTTGTCCTCCTTAATATTTATATTTTATTGAAATTTATACCATTATATTTAGCAGCTTCTATATTTTTTATTATTTATTCTCTCGCCTTCTTAACTTCTTCAATATATTTCCATGTGATTCCATTATCCTTTGATTGATATAATGCACTAGAATTTCCATTATAGTCTCCATCAGAACCTTGACCAACCAATACATTTAGAACTCCATCTTCTTCATAAGGCATTTCCGGAAAATCAAATGGAGAAATAACACTTCCATTATTAAGAGTTACATCTATTTTAGGAATATCTATTATCTCAAAAGATAATCCTCCATCTTCAGTACGATATAATTCACAATAACTACCACCACTATGAGATAAAGCTATAAATCCAAGCTTATCATTTATAAAGGCTACACCTGATGCTCCACCACCTCTTCCCATAAATGGATCTTTACTTATAATATCCCATGTAGCTCCCCCATCCTTAGTTCCTTCTAAAGAATAAAACCTACTACCTGCTGCTGCTCCAACAACTCTTAATTTATATCCAATACTATCAGATAAATAAAATTCTTTATCTTCACTATTTGCTGTACTCACAGGTTTTCTATTTTCATTTTTATTTAGCTTATCGCCTTTTATATTATTTAAATCTTCTACTAAGTTATATCTAACAGGAGTATATATATCCTCTTTTCCTGGAACATATACTGAAACTGTATATCCTATTATTTCAGAATGTATTTCACCTGGTGACTTTGTATTTCCTTCAGAGTCTATATAAACAATTCCTTCTTTGTTAAAACCAAAGCTTCTTTTCCCATAATAAAGAATACCATATTGATTTTCATTCCAATTACTCACTGTTTCTTTAAGGGGAATAGCTTTCATTGTATCAATTAATGGTTCTAAAAGATTATCCTCATTAAAATCTGCATTAACATAACCATTTAAAGATATAATAAGATTTTTAGATTTGTTACTATCATAAGAAATTAAATAACTTTCTAATTCATCTTTATCATTTTTCCCATAAAGAAAACCATAAATTGACTGAATTGTTCCATCAGAATCAAACTCAAGGCTAAAATCTTCAGAAACATATAAAGTTTCAGGCATATGAACTTTGTCATTAATATCATTAAATAATCCTTCTATACCGTCTTCATATATATTATTATGTTCAAGTTTTATTTCTTTTTTATGACCTAAATCATGTAAAACCCACGAAAGCTTTCCCCTAAAGTTTGTTGCACTATGATATATTTTGGCTCCATAAAATACTGTTATAATAACCATAATAATTATAGCTATATATGTCCAAATAGTTTTTAAAGAAGATTTACTCCTCTTCCTTTTACTATTCTCATCAAAAATATAATCATCTGTAGGATATTGTGGAGAAATCATATTTTTCTTTCTAACAGCAATTATTAAATAAATAATGCAAGCCAAAAAGAATAACATACATATAAATAAAATTGTAATATTATGATCAACTCTTCCAAATCTACACAAAGTATATAATTCATAAAATGATATCCAATATACAAGTATAAATATTGGATTAATTATTATAGATAATAGTTTACTAAAAATCGTGATTTGTTTACTTTTTTTCATTCCACTCCTCTTCCTCCTTATAAACAATTAATATAAATAAATTATACACCATTTCCCAATTTACAGAATAAAACTTTTTATTACTCTTATCTTATATTTTTTCTATTCTCTATTTAACTGAAACAACTTAGCTTTTACTAAAATTAATAATTATAGTTCTAATATAATATTATCAAAATAATGAGTTCAACCCATGAAAATCTACTATTGAGATTCTCATGGGCTTATTTTATATCTGCAATATAAAATTATAAAGTCATACTTATACCTAATAAACCATTCTTATATATGGATGATAGTTTTACAAGTAAATTAAATACCAAGGATTTGTTTTTTCTTAATATTAAACTCTTCTTCTGTGATAACACCCATATCAAATAATTCTTTAAATTTAAAAATCTCATCTGCTGAACTGTAAGTCTGCTCCACTCTTATTTTCTGTTCTGCTGAATTTACTTTAGACTCCTGTATATTTAAAATCAATTCATGTATTTTATCATTAATATTTCTTGCTGCACTTTTATTTATTGCAACATTAAAAGTTTCCTTTATAGTATCTATAGTAATAATACCAGTTATTGCACCTGTAGTCATAGTAATATCATTAACGTTTTTTAATGATACAGTTTGAATTGTTTCTCCTATCATCTTCTTTTGTGCCATTACAATTCTTTTATTAGTAACAGCATAAGCAAAATTGGAATCATGTTTACTACTGCTAATATAATTATGAAGACCAATAAAACACATTAGTATTTCTTCATCTGAACCTAAAGATTTTTCTATTAATTGAAAATGCTTTAGTGCCCAACTTTTATCTGTTCCCATTCCATAATTATTATCTATACAGTATTTATACATATCATTTGCATTTCTAGAAATCCCATGCTTTTTATCCTTATAATTAGAGTAACTTGTAAAGTCATTGCTCTTTATATATACTTTTTTGTATATGATATCATATAATTCCTTGAACTCATTTAGACTCTTTTTTAAAAATATAATTTGATATTCTCCATTTTTTGTAGTAATTATAACACTTCCATTTTTCAATAATGTTGGTGCAACAAAACCTACACTCTTAATATCATCAAAAGTACACTCTTCTTTTTGCATCACTTGTTTGATTAATATATTTTCCCCATCAATAGTTACTTTATTTCCGCCATACCCCTTATACTCTTTCACTTTAAATCCGCTCCTATTCTAAGTATATCTTTTAATATAACTTATATTTACACTATAATTTATACTATCATCAAATCTCCATTGAGTAAACATTATCATACTTGAAACCTATATTAGATTATACAATTGAATGAAGTGTAATATTTCTAACTTTCTAATCAGCTCTTATTATTTATTAGTAATAATCTCAACAGTATGATAATATTAACTAGACTGAATATGTCCAAAATAAAACTTATTATATCCAAATGGATTAAGATGGAGGCACTAATGGCTGTAAATAAAAACGTAAAAAGAAATTTTCATTATAATAATATAGAAAAGAAAGATAAAAACTTCATGTATCAAAATCTTGAGAAAAGTAATTGTTATAACTGTAACTTTGCAGGCTCAAATTTTGATTATGTAAATTTTAGAGGAGCACATTTTAAATCATCTAGCTTTTTAAAATGTAGTTTTAAATGGTCTGAATTTATAGGAACAAATTTTAGAAAAAGTAATTTTAAAAATGCAACCTTTGAAAACACTATATTTGACTCCGCTAAGTTACAAGACGTTGACTTTAAAGATGCTAAATTTACAAATACTATATTTGTATCAACAGACATAAGTCAAGCAAAAAATTTAGATATTGATAATCCAGAAATAAGAATTTTTGATGAAATGCCTAAAATAGAAATAAGCGAAGAACTTAAAAATGCAGCTTTTAATACTTTCAATAATAAATACATAAAAGCTTCAAGAATTCTAGACACAAAAGATGGAGATCTTAATTACTTAAACATTATGATTCTTTTAGAAAACTTTGATGAAGAAACATTAATTAAAGGATTAAATTTTATTACTAATGAATTAAATAGAGAATTTTATACACTAAGTTATATAATAAAGCTTATTAAAAATATTCCAGTATCTGAAAAATAATAACTCTTGAATAATAAATTTTCTTAAAAGGGGCTCGCGTTTCTAGCCCCTTTGTAATTAATCTATAAATGTTATAACTTCTTCTAATGGTTTACGTGGTGGCTGTTTTGGAGTATTTTCTTCAGGTACACCTAAAGCAACCATAGACATAAGCTCATAACCCTCTTTATTAAAGTTAATTAACCTTTCAATTTCACTTTTTGCATGTGTAGGTCCTGTCATATAGCAAGTTCCATATCCCATTTCTGTTGCTGCTAATAATATATTTTCAACTGCTGCTCCTATTCCCTGTGCTGCTGATTGTGGTGATAACAATACATCTAAAATTTCATTTGGTGCATTATTTTCTTTTAATATCTTATACTCTATCATTTTATATTCACTACCATATACTAATATCACAACAGGTGCATCTTTAAAACATGTATAATAATTTATTACACTCATATGCCTTTTAAAATCTTTTTCATTTTTTGCAAGTTGTCCGATTCTTTCATGGCTTTTAGTAACTATGTTAGCTACTTCATCTATCACTTCTTTATTTTGTAATACAACAAAATGCCAGTTTTGTTGATGCTTTGGAGATGGTGCATAAGTTCCAGCTTTTATTATCTCTAATATATCTTCCCTTTTCACTGGTATATCCTTAAACTGTCTTATGCTTTTACGATTATAAATAAAATCCAAATTTGTCATTAGCTATTCTCCTTATAAAGTTTAATTCTAAAGAAATTATAAATAAAAAGGTATTTGACGTCAACTTTTTCAAATATATACTTTCTAGATATTGTATCTATCTCCTTACTTTAAGCTTTTCTAAATTGAGTATCATATAGTTTTGGTAAACTCTACCTTCTCCTAATAAACTCTCATGCTTTCCATTTTGAACTATTTTCCTCTCTTCAAAAACTAAAATATTATATTCTGATAAAATTGTAGATAATCTATGAGCAATAACTATACTATTTCTTCAATAGACATCTTATCTTATATAAATAAATATTCACCATATAAATAAATAATCATAGGTCCAAGAGAAGTAAAATCCTCATGCATATATCCCTTATTTTTATTCATTATATCTTTCTATATTTCTTAAGACATATTATATTTAATGAGCTTAATACTATCACAAATATTATAAGTACCAATAAATTATTTTGTATCTGAGAAAATTTATATCCCTTAATTATGATACCTTTTAAAGATTCTGCTCCATACCTTAATGGCATTAAATACGAAATTTTCTGAAGCCAACTTGCCATATTCTCTATAGGTATAATTCCTCCAAAGAAGATTTGTGGCACTATAACAATTGGTACAAACTGCATAATTTGAAACTCAGAGTTTGCAAAAGTTGATAGTAATACTCCTAAAGATAAGGCAACAAAGGCAATTAAAATATTAAATAATAAAACTAAATAAATGCTCCCAACTACCTTTATATTAAGAACATAAACTGCAAAAAGCACTATAATAATACTTTGAATGAAGGCAAAAACCCCATATCCAATTAAATATCCAATCACTATTTCACTTCTTTTTATTGGAGTGGCTAAAAGCTTATATAATGTTCCACTACTTCTTTCTTTTAATAAGGATATACCAGAAACTAGGAATACAAAGAAGAATACAAAGAAACCTATAAGCATAGGAGTTATTGTATCAAAATATGAGATATCTTCATTTCCATATAAATAATTTTCAACAGTCGATGTATTTTTATCAATATCAATCTTAAAATTAGGATTTATTGAGGTTATTTTTTCTATTATACTAGTAATTCTATTCTTCATAGAAACATTTTGAATTATAGCTTTAATTTTTTGAGTGTTCTGAGGAGAACTATTTTCAAAAGTAACATTTAAAGTAGTTTTATCTATGTATATAAATGCACTCAATTCATCATTTTTTATTTTATCATCTATATTATCTTTATCTAAATAATCTACTACTATTAAATTAGCTTCTTCTAATCCTTCTTTAAACTCTGATTGAACATTGTACACACCTACATTCAACACAATATCATCACCAGAATTAAATAAAGCATAGACTAATGATAAAACTATAATTGGAGCAAACATCATAAGTGCTAAAGTTCGCTTATCGCTTATAGTTTGTTTTATAATTCTAGTGACTAATGCTCTTACTCTCATTAATCCTCACCCCCCATTTTTATAAATATTTCTTCAATAGAAATAACCTCATACTTCTCTATCAACTCATCTGGTCTACCATATGCAATAATCTTACCTTCATTTATTAATGCTAACTTATCACATTTAATAGCCTCATCCATAACATGGGTTGTTATAACTATTGATTTTCCTTTTGATTTTAAATTATTTATTTCCTTCCAAATACTTGCTCTAAGAGTTGGGTCAATTCCAACAGTAGGTTCATCTAAAATAAACACTTCTGGATCTTGAATTAATGCCATTGCTAAAGAAAGTCTCCTTTTCATTCCTCCAGAATATTTACTTACTTTTTTGTTTAAATCCTTTTCAAGATTTACAAGTTTTGATAGATACTCAATTCTCTCTTCAATATGCTCTTTACTCATTTTATAAAGTTTAGCAAAGAACTGTAAGTTTTCTCTTCCAGATAAATCCTCATATAAAGCGTCTGACTGTGACATATACCCTATTTTATTTAAAATTTTTAAATTAGGGATTTTTACATTTAGCAATCTGATCTCCCCAGAATCAATTTTTTCCATTCCCATAATTGCTTTAACTAATGTACTCTTTCCAGCCCCAGAAGGTCCGATTAACCCAACAATTTCTTCATTTTCTATGTTTAAACTTATATTGTTTAATACTATACTTTTTCCATATCTTTTATTAATATTCGATATTTTTATTACTTCCATTACTATCCCCTATCAATCTAAAAATTGTAATTTATTCACATTATCATGTTATACCTTGCTTACATAGATTACAACGATTCCTTCATATATTTATAAAAATTATTACTAAAAATAATCTTATTATTTATTTTTAATATTTCTTTTCTGCTTCTAAAGATATTTTTCATAAATAAGTAATTTAGATAAAAAATAGCAAGTGAATATATAAGTATATTCACTTGCTATTAAATTAATATCTTTATTTGTTATCTAAATTCTATGTCATCTCCATATACTAACTCAGAATTTTCTTTTATATATTGAACTAACTCATCAACTTGTGCATATGCTACTGCTACATAAGTATCTGCTGCTCCATAATAAATAGCTATTCTTCCAGTTTCAGCATCTTGTAATGTCGCACAAGGGAATGCTACGTTTGGAACAAATCCTGTTGTTTCATAATCTTTTTCTGGAGTTAATAGATAATCCCTTGTTCTATATAAAACTTTTGAAGGATTTTCTTTATCTAAAATAGCAGCTCCCATACTATAAACAAATCCATTACATGTTCCAGATACACCATGATATATCAATAACCATCCTTCTGATGTTTCTATTGGAGTTGCTCCTCCTCCAATTTTAGTTCCTTGCCACCAGCCTGAGCCACCTCTACTCATAACCCTTCTATGTCTTCCCCAGTGAACTAAATCTGGACTTTCACTTATAAATATATCTCCAAAAGGAGTGTGTCCACTATCACTTGGTCTGCTTAAAAGCATGTACTTTCCATTAATCTTTCTTGGAAATAAAACTCCGTTTCTGTTAAATGGAATAAATGGATTTTCAAGTCTAACAAATTCCTTAAAGTCCTTTGTTGTTCCAAGTCCAAGTGCAGCTCCACCAAATTCTGCACACCAAACTATATAATAAGTATCCTCAATTTTAACTAATCTTGGATCATAAGAATAGTTTGGTTGATAATCATTTCCCTCTTCATCTTTCCAATGAATTTCTTCATCTTCAATATCCCAAGATAATCCATCTTTACTTCTAGCAACATGTAATTGTGGCTTACCATTTTTATGATCTGCTCTTAATATTCCTATAAATCCATCTTCATAAGGTAATACTGCACTATTAAATATTCTTGCTGTTTTCTTTGTAGGATTCCAGTTTATAATTGGATTACCATCATGTCTCCATACTACTCCATCAAAACCTTCTGGCTTGTCTTGCCAAGGCATATTACTTAACTTTTCTCCCAATATCTTTACATTTCCCATAAAAATCCTCCTAATCTTACTGTTTTTAAATTAAATATTTCTATATTAAATATAAATTAATAATTTTACTAGCTAAATAAGCTTGTCAACAATTACATCTTGTCAACAATTACATATTAAATTTACTATCTATTAGCTTTAATTTCTATATTTAAGCTATTTCTACTTTATTATTGTTTATATTTCTGTAATAATGTTATATTTTTAAGTAACAAACTTATTTCCATATACCTTCTCCAAAAGATTCTATATAACAAGTTAATTCATTTGCCATTTCTTCTGCTTCTGGAATTCTTACGTGACCTGGAGTTCCACATCCATTTCTTTTAAACTTAAATCTAACTATCTTTTCATCATTTAACTTATCAACCATTTCATCAAGAGCATCATCCCATCCCTTACTATGACCTAAAATAGTTGTTATAACTATAAATAGTGCATCTTTGTATTTGCTTCTTAAATCTTTTATTATATCAGCATATTTAGACTTCCATATTTCTCTTTTTTCTTTATCATCATCTATATAATTTTCAGGATGAGCATCATTTTGCCCTAGTGCCATAATCACTACATGTGGTGTATATCTTGAAAAATCCCATTCATTACATTCACCAAGCTCTGGACTATATCTAAGCTTAGTATAAGTAGATTCTAAACCTAAATATCCTCTATCAGGATTAAAATAACCCGTTCCATCCATTACTGCAATTCCACCTTGAGCATTATTATTAATTTCTGCTCCTAAGTTTCTTGCTGTTATCATTGAATATGAATACCATGAATTAGAATAAATTCCTTCATGTCCTTCTGGATCTACTTTCCCAACATAATCAACTGCTTCTGATACTTCTCCTGCTGAAACTGAATCACCAAAACACTCAATTCTTCTATTATATTTTTGCTGTGATGCTTCAGTATAAGAATCTTTATCTATTATAATTCCATGAAAGTCAAAATAATGAGCTGCATCAGATCTTTTATATAAAATCAAATCATGTAATTTATCCTCTAAGTTTTCTGCGATATCTATTACTATATCTTTATAATGATCTTTTATTACAACCTTACCCTCTATTTCATTATCAATAATAAATCCAATAGCATTTTCATAATGATTATGATAATTCTTTAAAGCAACTTTTAAACTTGTCCCGCTAAATTTAATTTTTATCATGCTTCCAGCATAAATAATTGTTGGTGCCTTAGAATTTTCAAAATCAATTCTTCCCATATATTTGTAATGAGCATTATCAGCTTCTACAAATTTATAATCTTTCATATTAAATTCTTCTAAGTACATAACCTCTTGCCTCCTAAGATACTAAAAATCCCATTATATATGTTTCTGTCGACTTTTCTTCATCGACTACATTTAGTTGAATCTTATGATTAGATATATTTTCAGATTCAACTAATAACTCCGTTTCTGAATAGTCTCCCCATCCATCTTCAAAGTAAGTATCAATTATAATTGGATCATTTTCATCTACTATTACTTCTATTTTACTTGCTAATTCTTTAACTGATTTTTTATATAATAAAAATATATTTTTACCTTCAATATCTACTTCTAAGGAAGCTGTCTTTCCTTTTTCTAAATTGCACTTCCATCCATCCTGGAATACTTGAAAGCCTTCATTATCCTTGACAAAACCTTCTATTTTATTCACTTCTAAGGACTTATTATTTTTTATAAATCCATTCTTATATTTTTCTCCAAAGACTGCATTTTCAAAATCCATTTCTTTTTTATTAATTTTTGTATTATCAACTTTATTAATATCGGCTAATATACTTTTTATAAAATCAATTAATAATTCTGATATTATAAAGTGACCATAATCATTTGGATGAACTTCATCAGTAGCCACATCTTCCCATTTAAAATTTCCTTTTTCTATTTCTGAATGTACTGTATCTCTAAAACTTATCATTGGAATATTATACTTTTCCCCAATTTCTATTTGCTGAGCTTGTACATTGCTTCCATCAAAATTACTCATAAATATTTCCACTATAGCTGGAGGATTTTCTACTGACAGTATTCTTCTTATTAAGCTTTCATAAGCCACCTTATCATAAATAGTACTTTTATCGTTTACAGCAAAATCTATAAATATTATATCTGGCTTCTTATCTAATACTTGGATTTGAACCCTATGAACTCCTATAATTGAACCAGTTGCTCCAACCCCTGCATTTATAAAGTTTACATTTATATTACTAAATGTATCTTTAAACCATGAATATGTCCTACTTGCATAACAATCTTCTTGCTTAGTTGCATTACATCCTTGAGTTATAGAACCGCCTAAAAAAGCTACTGTTATATCTTGCCCGCTTTGAGCTTTCTTTAAAACTTTAGAAAATCTTGATATATCCCCTTTGCTAACCAATGAACTCTTTATCATTTCTTTAGTAATTACATACTCCATATTATACCTCCATAAAAACGTAAATATAAATTGTTAAAGTCTTACATATAAATTGTATATCTTTTATTTTTCAAAGTATATATCTTCTTATTATTTTTATATAAATCTGAATAATTGTTTATAATCGCTTTAAAAATTAATCAATTTAATTAACATTTTATTTGCACATTTTATATACTGTAATATGGATCAAAAGATAAAATAATAATTATTATGGAGATGAAATAACTATGTTAAGTAAATTAAATCCTGAAAATTCTTTTATATCATCAAGCTCTACTGTAATACAAGAATGTTCAAGCCTTATATATAGAATTCCTGTTTTTCTTAGTCATCCAAGCAGATTAAATTCAATTCAACAGGAATTTGTTACTACTATCATTATGGAAATCAAAAAAGCTCTACTACTTCCTAGAACCCTTCCAGTTTCTGAACAATATCCTGAACCACCACTAACTAATATAAGAAGAATGATATTATCAAGCTACGGCTTTATAGCTCTTAACCTCTCTCAAAGAGAAGTTAGAGCATTAGAAAACAATTTAGGAGAAGAACTAAATTTTACAACTTGGGAAGGTAGTCCTTTTGCACAAATTGAACCTGCTATGGCTTTTCAATATGGTCTTCCTATGCTCTTAATTAGAGAATCAACTGTTGAACAAACTGGAATTTGGTCCTTTGGAATAGGACCTTTTTTATTGCTAGAATGGAATCCAAATTTACCTTTAGGAGACTTCTTTAATAGTACCGCTTGGCTACAAATTTTTCAAAATTGGATTTCTCAAGTTAGAAATGGATTTTACCTTCAAACTCAACCACCTTTTAAATATGCTTGTACTAGAGATGGCGTGAATTAGTATTAATATGTAAAATTTTAAAATATAAAACTATAAATTTAGGAGATATCTAAACGTATTTTTAAGATATCTCCGTTTTTAAATCTCTATAATTTTTTAATATAATTTTTACTGCCTTTTAGTTACCTCAGCCTTTTTTAAGCTTTTTGATAAATCACTATATAGAATTAAACTATATATAGAAAGAATAACAAAAACTCTTTACGCAAATAATAAGTATTAAAGTAAGGTGGTGATATATATGGGCAGTTCTCAATATAACAAGAACAAAAATAACAAGAGTAACTTTGGCCAAAATAGGGACAATAATAATAAAGATAAGGGAAATAATCAAGTAAAGTAATGTTATATCAAATTTTGTAATTGATAAAAACATTTGAATTTTTTATTAATATGAAAATGACAACAAATACACTATATTAGTATATTTGTTGTCATTATTTTTATAGAAGCATTTATAAAGAAATTTAAGTTATTCTAAAATATGTTTCAATATAAGCTATCATATTATCTCCTAAAGTAAGGTAATAATATACTGGTATTAAATATGATGAATAAAATAGTTTTTTTGCTTCTTCTCTATTAATTCCCAATTCTCTTATTAAATTTTGTTGTTGTCTTATGCTTATAACAAAACTTTCAGCTACAAATAAAATTTGCTCTGAAAAGAATACATCTGAAAAAGAATCTTTATATGAAACTTTATGGTTTTGTAAATTTTTTTCAATAACCTCAAATTGTTGTATATAATATTCTAAATCTTTATTAATAGCCTCCAACTCGTCAGGTGTTGAATCAGCATTTATATTTACAGCACTTAAATTTTTTCTTATTGTTTCAATTTCTCGTAAATTTCTTACAAGCTCTTCCTTATTTTTCAAATCTTCAACTTTTGGTCCATATGGTGCTGGTGGCTCTATTGGTTGCGCATATGGAATATTAGTAATAGTAAATGTTAAAATTATTACAGATATTATGAAGCGACCTATTTTTTTCTGCATTGTTATTTACACTCCTTTTAACAACATCATCTTTAATTATTGATTAATTTTAATCTAATAAACTGAATACATATATTTTTAGTTTGTTTTAAGTATTTTATTCTCTTATAAATTAAAATAAATTTTTCAATAAAACTTTGTTAAAAGGTTCATTTTACTGCAGAAAACTATCACATGATTTCTATCTTATTAATTTTCAGCCTATGTATAATTTAAATCTATTTTAATATTCAAATTAATAACTATCTAATAACCACATAAATAAAGTCATCAAATAATACATTCTATTATCTTATAGGCAGAAAAACAGTTATTCTCGTACCTATTTCTTTCCTACTCAATACGCTAAAATATCCATTATGACTATCAATAATCCATTTAGCAATAGATAGTCCAAGTCCTGTACCACCATTTTTTCTAACCCTTGCAGTATCTGCTCTAAAAAAACGTTCAAATATATGAACTACGTCCTTTTCATCCATTCCTATTCCATTATCTTGAATTGAAAAATAAGGCTCATTATTATCATTTTTTCCACATTTTAATATTATCTCTTCACGTTTATCTGTGTACTTTGCTGCATTTTCTATTAATATTCTAGCTGTTTGTTTAAGTAATGATATATCACCATAAACATTTATATTTTCTGAATCTATATATGTGTATGTGTGATATCTATCTATCATTTTAGACTCTTCCAATACCTCTTTCATCATATCATTAAGTGAAAATTCTACAATTTTAAGTTGAGTTTTACCATTAATGCCTCTAGCTAAAAATAATAATTGCTCTACTAAGTTTTTCATATTTTCTGATTCACTTTTTATAGCTGCAATAGACTCTTCTAATACTTCTTCATCATTTTTTCCCCAACGATCTAGCATATTTGCATAACCTTGAATTACAGAAATAGGAGTTCTAAGCTCATGTGATGCATCTGAAACAAATCTTGCTTGTTGCCTATAAGATTCCCTCATCCTATCTAATAAATTATTAATTGCTTCCTCTAACCCTTGAAGCTCATTATCTCCAATATGAATTCTTTCATCTGATGTAATAGGACTAATCTTAGCTATAGCATCTTCAAGACTTTGAAATTTCTGCTCATCAAATGCCATATCACTAAGCCTACTTGCTGTTTCTGCTATTTCATTAAGTGGTTTTAAAACTCTTCTATTCTTTGAAGTACCAAATATCATTTCATTTAATATCATTATTAATTCTATAATTCCAATAGCAGCAATTACTCTTATAAGAAGATTTAAAAAAGTGCTAGCTTCTTTTATCATCACGCTTCCATTATCAAAAATAACTTTATATGTTGCTGTTTCTATAGGATAAAAGTTAACTGACCTTTGAGCATTTTTTACAAACTCCCCATAAAAGCTTAATTCACTTTCAATACACCAAACTCCAATAAACCCAATAACTATAAATATATCAATTAAAAGAAACTTAAAAAATAAATCTCTTACAAAAATAGAATTTAGCTTTATTGCAATGGATGTAACATTTTTATTTTTAATTTTTCTACTCATCTTTAATTACGTACCCCACTCCACGAACTGTAGTTATTATTTTAACCTTAAAAACATCATCTATTTTTGTTCTTAAATATCTTACATAAACATCTATAACATTAGTTTCTCCAATATAATCATATCCACATACTTTTTCCATAAGTGTATTTCTAGTTAAAACTATATTCTTGTTTTCCATTAATATTTGCAATAAATTAAATTCTCTATTAGTAAGCTCTATTTCTGTGCTATCATACATTACTTTATGTTTCATTTTATCTAAGGACAATAAACCACATCTTATTGTATCTTCATTCTTTTTTACTGTAACTATTCTCTTTTTAAGTGCTGTTCTTATCCTTGCCAGTAACTCTTCGATTGCAAAAGGCTTTGTTATATAATCATCTGCACCTGCATCAAGTCCTGAAACCTTATCCATAACAGCATCTCTTGCAGTAAGCATTATGACTGGAATATCTGAACTTCTTCTAAGCCTTCTTAATACTTCAAGACCATTAATCTCTGGAAGCATTATATCTAAAAGAACTAAATCTACTTCACCTTTTTCTGCAATTTCAAGACCAGTTCTACCATTATTAGCTTTTACTACTTCATATCCCTCATGTTTTAACTCAAGCTCAATAAATCTTGATAACTTTTCTTCATCTTCAACTATTAAAATCTTAATCATTCTTAACACCTTTTTTAAACTTCTCTTTTATATCTTTTACATACTTTGAAACTTCACTTAATATCTTATTAACCTTATTTGTATTAATACTATTTGCATATACATAAAACTCTATATCAAAAAATAATCCAACAATAATTAAAGGTATAATAATCCAAAACATAAAGAATGAAAGCAAAATCACTACTGTAAGTGGAATCTTTAAAAACACTTTATCTACCTTTTTTATTTCTAAGAAAATATTATTACATGTATCTATAAACTTACATATAGCTTCAAAAACTCCTTGAAAGCCATTATCTGTTTTATACTTATTTTCTTCATTCTTTCTAATTACTTGAATTTCTCCACTATACCTTGCTTCATTAGTATAAAAAATGCTAATAGAAGGTTTTTCGAGCCTTCCACTTTCTTCTAAATATAATAAGGCATCTAATATATCCCAATTATTATTTTCTAAGACTATTTTAGCTTCTTCATAACTTATATTTGCTTTTTCTCTTAATTTATCTACTAATTTAATTTTCTCCATAAACAGACCTCCATATATATGGAATAAAAAATAACATATATTATTTAAATTTTACTATTTTACTTGTCATAAGTATATTAGTTTTTTTAAATTGTATTATCATTTAAAATTAAATAATACAATATTTTCAATTTATGTTATAAATCGTTTATAATAGCAATAATCAATATATGACGTGTAAAAATTAAAAGATAATGGAGAAGTGATGATTATGCAAAACTTTGATTGGAAATTATTAAAATCTGAATATGTTGTTAAGGATAAATGGATTTCTCTGAGGGCAGATACATGTAAAATGCCAAATGGTAGGATTGTTACTCCGTATTATGTCTATGAATATCCAACATGGGTAAATGTTGTAGCAATAACTAAACAAAAAGAAGTTGTTTTAGTGGAACAATATCGTCATGGATACCAAAAGACACTTTTAGAACTACCATCGGGTGGAATGGAAATTATAGATTCATCTCCTATTGAAGCAATTAAAAGAGAATTAGCTGAGGAAACAGGTTATACAGGTGAGGAGTTTATCCATACATGTACTATATCTGCTAATCCAGCAAATCATAATAATCTTACTCATTGTTTTCTTGCTTTGAATGTTGAGTTAACGAAAGACATTAGTTTAGATGAAACAGAACAAATAAAAGTTGTATTGAAACCATTGAATGAAGTAATAAAGAGTCTTAAAAATAATGATTTTTTACAAGCACTACATGTTTCATCTTTATTTCACGCTTTCATGTATATGGATATAATAAAGATTTAATATATACTATTCTTTAATCATTACTCAATAAAAATAAATAACATATTGTAAAATTGCATTGTTCAAGAGATTGGTTGAGCCTTACATGCAAAAGCTAATCATATTGAAACTTGTAATATGATTTACTTTTCTATATAATACAATTTATAATTGATAATTATATTCAATTAGTAGACATTAGAATAAAAGGAGTTTATTAATGGAAAATATAAACAAGTTTCAAAGTTTGAATATTTTTATAATGGTATTATTGGGCATTGCACTAGGACAAATAGGATATATGCAAACTTATTCAGAATATTTAATTATGCCATCATTAACAATAATGTTGTTTTTAGTATTTATACAAGTACCTTTAAGTGAAATAGGAAATTCATTTAAAAATATAAAATTCACATCAACATCAATCATCATAAATTTTGTATCGACACCAGTAATAATACTTATTTTAGGTAGATTATTTTTGAATAGTAATCCTGAGCTCTTAATAGGGTTTATTATGCTGATGGTAACTCCTTGTACAGATTGGTACTTAATATTTACAGGGATTTCTAAAGGTAATATAGCTTTAGCTTCATCCATACTTCCTTTAAATTTAATACTTCAATTACTTTTGTTGCCTGCATATATATTATTACTAGGTGGAACTAGTATATCTATAGATATTATAAGCTTAGGTAAAGGCATTGTTATTAGTTTAATACTTCCACTATTCTTTTCAATAATAGCTAGAAAACTTATTATAAATAAAATAGGTAATAGTAAATTTAATGATAAACTAATTCCTAAGGCATGTGATTATCAAGGATACTTTTTAAATGTAGCCATAGTAGCCATGTTTGCTTCGCAAGGAAAAGTATTACTAGAAAATTATCAAGTATTATTTATTTTATTAGTTCCAATATTACTATTCTTTATAATTAATTTTATAGTTGGAAGAGCAGTAAGTAAGCTTGTTAGGCTGAATTACCAAGATAGTGTTTCTTTAAGTTTAACTACTCTTGCTAGAAATTCTCCTATAGCACTAGCAATTGCTGTTTCATCATTTCCAGACAAGCCTTTAATTGCTTTAGCTCTTATAATTGGGCCACTAATAGAATTACCTGTATTATTTGTAGTATCTAAAATTTTATTAGGCATAAAATCAAGGCAAGACTCATATCAAAAAAATTATAGTTCATAGTTTTTAATGGCTATTACGAGTTTGATTATAAATACCTTCAAATTAATAAGACCACTCGATGATATTCCTTATCTAAATAAATGCCTAATTGATATTGGTAAAAATATTAAGTTCATTGATGTTCGTGCAAAATGTAAATAATGTAAAGATTTTAGTGGCAATTCAAATAGAATATGTAATTTGAATTGTACAGTAATCTATATATATTAATTATAAAAAGTCTATATAGAACATAAAAGAATATTTTTATGGAATACTAATATTAAAAGCAAAAAAGGAGAATTTATATGATAAAAAAAATATATTCATTGACATTACTTATGCTTTTAATAACATTACCTAACAATATTAGTGCAAGCACAATTTCTAGTAACAGTGTTAGTGCAAACATAATTTCTAGTAACACTAATATACCTACTGTTTCAAATGTTTATACAGAAGGGTTTTATAGATTTGATAATGAAACTAATATTGATATGATAATAATGTTAAGTACCGATGTTCCAACTAAACTTATTATATTTGACGATGAGATGAACATTAAATTTTTGAGTGATCTTCCATATAAAAATAAATTCTATATCCGTAACTTTCAGACACAGCAAATAGTAGGAATAGTAGGCGGTGGTCAAGTGGCTATATCATTTGAACCGATTAATTAATAAGATAAAATTATTTTAATACCGTATTGTTCCAAAAGAATATACGGTATTTTTTATTTTCTTCTAATTTCTCATTCTTTCACTTTTTCATTTTTTCATTAATTTTCGTAGCCTTCTTTAAAGTCTTTTTTAATAGTATCTGCTGATTCAGACACTTTTTCAAAAACATTATTTACTTCATCATAATTGATATTAGAACCAGCTAATGAATATTTATATCCACAGAATAATCCAATTACTAATAATACCATAGTTGGTACAAATAAAAATATTAATAAAAGTATTGATATAGTTATTGATACTCTTATTGGCTTTTCATTTTCCTTTTTAATCTCAAAATAGTTCTCATTTCCCTTTTTTATAAACTTACCGATAAATTTAAATATTCTACCTATGACTTCACCAATTCCACCATATCTTTCTTCATGCTTTTTACTTTTTTCCTTTTTTTCTTGCTTTTGATATTCTTCTTTAACCTCAATTATTGTAGTACTCTCATTATTTTCTATTTTTCCATTTCTCTCTAAATATATAATAGAATCTACAACATCCCAGTTGCACTTTTCCAATACTTCTATTGCCTCTTCACGAGTTACATTAGCCTTTGCAATTATAATTTCAATCATTTCATTTCTTTCCATTTGATTTACCTCCATATATTTGTTAATCATTCATCATAGTTATATAATACTTTTAGAAGATTAATCTAAAATATAAGAAAGATTAAAATTAGATTAAAAAATTAAAATTTAAAATTTAATAAGAAAGGCTATCACAGACAGCCGTTTAATGTAAAACTTAAAATGAAATTAGTGTTTCATAATGAAAAACTTAAATTCATTATACCTTCTACTTTTTTAACTGTGTGACAGCCCAATTATTTTTAATTAACTTTTTTCTTAATTGCTTAAATATCTAAATTCTATACTTGTTAAAAGTAATGCACCAGCATAGTCATTATTGGATGCAATACGTGCAACACTTAAAAGAGCAAAGTCTTCTGTTCTAATAACATTATTTAATTCAAACTCTAATACATAATGATTATATTGAAAATTTCCTAGTGAATTTTGTATTGGAATATTAACCCTGTCAATAGTCCTTAAATCTGCTATATTTACTAACCCATTAGCCCTAGTAAATAATGATGAAAGTCTAATTGCAAACCTATTTCCAATTGGGGTATTGGAGTTGTCAGTTAATAAATGAACAAATACTTTAGCCCTTCTAGCCCTTCTAGCATCTCTTGGGACACTAAAAGTTAGTGAATACTCGTTTGTATCCCCTTGAGGAAGAAGCCATCCTAATATCCTAATGCTTGAATTAGCACTTCCAAGAGGCACAGTATCAGGTGAAGTCTCTTCAGCATCATTCATTGTTCCAGCATTAAATATTAATGATTTATATTCTAATTCATTATTAAAGCAATACTCATTTAACATATTAAATCACCTCAAATTTATTGAAAAACCCTTATGTTATAGTATATTACACAGTTATAATTATGTTACTAAATTTTTAATATTAAGTTCCATATTATTATTCAATAAATTAACTTTTCTTCATATTGTTAATAAAATCTATGTTGGACTAAATTGATAATATATTTGTTAAACAAAGCTATGTCAAACATAGCCTTTTTTCTGCTAATCACACAAAACCTTGTATTAATTTTCAGTAAAGTATTTTTCAAAACAAAATGGACGGTACAAAATAAAAAATAAAGGGAGTCGCGAAACGCGTCTCCCTTTAATATAGCTTTTATTCTATGGATTTCAAAGCATCTACCATATTTACTTTTTTTAATTTTAAATGCATCATTATCATAACTAATATAGCAAAAAACATTGTAATTAAGCCAGAAATCACATAACCAATCATGTCTACAGTTGGTATCATCATCATATTATCCATTTCTGCTGTGCTTACTAAAAATACATACAATATTTTTCCAAGGAATGACCCTGCAAGTATTCCTAGTATTGTTAGTATTATATTTTCTCTAAATATATACATTGCTACTTCGCTATCATAAAAACCTAATACCTTTATTGTAGATATTTCCCTTATACGTTCAGATACATTTATATTTATTAGATTGTATAATACAACAAAAGCTAAACTTCCTGAAGCAACTATTATTACTATCATAACTAATCCTAAATCAGCAGATTCACTTAAACTTCTCATCTTTGAAGCAAGTGTAACATTTATTACTTTATCATTATCCATAAGAGTGGTAGACAATTTATTATCATCTTCTCTATCTGAATTTAATTTTAGTAACTGTGCATTATATATTGGATCATTATTAAATATTTCTTTATAATATGCTGGTGATAAATATATATAATGTCCAGCGTAATTTTCTACTATATTATCGACTTTAACTTCATGATCATTATTATCCGAATCTGTTACAATTATATTATCACCTACAGATGCATTTAAAATTTTTGCAAGTTTTTCATTTATAATTACACCATTATTTGATAGTTTATACTGTGTACCATTTTCTCTATCATTTAATAATATATAATCATTTAAGTCATCTGTATTTTCAGGTACATACATAGTGGCAGTTTGCTTGCTTATACCTTCTTTACTAAATGTAACTGAATCTTGGTAAATATTTAAGCTACTTTCATATCCTTTTAAATTTTTTAAGGCTTCATCGTATTCTTCATTTTCTTTTTCAATATTTTTATCATTAAATACAACCATAGCATCATATTTTATTAATTTACCAAATTGAATATCCATAACTGAAGAAGTAGACTTTTCAAGAGCTAATCCTGCAACAAGCATAGCCATACATCCTGATATACCAAGTATTGTCATTAACATTCTTTGCTTATATCTAAAAAGATTTCTAAATGTAACTTTTTGATTAAAGTTTAATCTTTCCCATAATGGTGTAATTCTTTCTAGTAATATCTTCTTACCAAGCTTTGGAGCTTTTGTTCTCATTAAGTTAGAAGGGTTTTCTAATAATTCTCCTTTTAATACAATTAATGCTGCTCCTACTGTGCAAACTATTGAAGCTACTAAAGATTGAATTACATATGATGGATAAAAATATATATTTACATCTGGTAAAGTAAATGAAGATGAATATGCTTGCTTAATTATATATGGAAGGGCACTACTTCCAATTACTATTCCAAGAATACTTCCTACAATACTAGCTAATGCTGCATAAACCATAAATTTTCTAGCTATTTCTAAATCCCTATATCCTAAAGCTTTTAGCGTTCCTATTTCTACTCTATTTTCTTCCACCATTCTAGTCATTGTAGTTAAGCATATAAGTGCTGCAACTAAAAAGAAAAATACAGGAAATACTGAGGCTATTTTATCTAAACTGTCAATTGAACCTTTATAAGTTGAATAACCAGGATTATCCTCTCTATCAAAGAAATAATATTTACTATCATCTAAATCATTTAATTTTTCTTTTTCTTTATCTATTTCTTTTCGTCCATCTAGTAACTTTTCTCTATTTTCTTTGATTTCTTTTTCTCCATCAAGAAGTTTTTGTTCTGAATTCTCAAGCTCCTTTTTAGCCTTATCAAGTTCTAACTGACCTTGTTTTTTACCTTCTTCAAGATCTGCTTTTCCTTTTATAATTTCTTCTTTTCCATTATCTAATTGCTTCTCGGCCTCTTCAAGTTTTATCTTACCTTCATTAAAGATGTTAACTTGCTCTTCATAAACAGTTACTCCTTGCTGATACTTAATTATTCCAGATACTAAAATTTCTAACTTAGATTTATTTTCACTTAAAGCTTTATTAGCACCTTCTACTGCCTTTGAAATATTAATTGCTAAAGAAATATTTGCTGAATTTTGTTCTAATCCATTTACTAAATCACTTAAACCATTTAGCCCTAAACTAGGATTAGATATAATCCCTTTCCAATATTGAATTTTCTCATTTGGAATTTTGTCACCTTCTTTAAGATTACTTGTTGTTTCTTTTATATCCTTAGAAAGTGAATCATATGTTGTAATTAAAATATTTAAGCTATCTATTTGTTTATCATATTCTTGTGTACTTTTAGTAGGGTCAATTCCTTGATTTAAAAATTCTTGTTTTGCATTATCAAGTTCAACTTTAGCTGATTGAAGCTTTTTTTCACCATTTAAAAATTGTTCTTTTTGCTTATTTAGTTCATTTTGTCCATCAACTAATTGCTTTTCACCTTCAATTAGTTTTAATTCCCCATCTTTAATTTCTTGATTGTAATTTTCTATAGCTTCTTCATATTGATTTTTACCGTCACTAAGTTGAATCTTACCATCATCTATTTCTTTTTGTGCATCTTCAAGCTTTTTTTCACCATCTTCTATTTCTTTATAAGCTTTATCAAGCTCTTTTTGTGCTTCTAATTTTATTTCTTCAATTCTTTCTATAACTCTATTTGAGTATAAACCTTCAAGATATTTATTATTTTCTTCCATCTTTTCTTTATACTCATCACTATATGATCCAATATCTTCTACATTTTTAAATCTTACATATATCTCAGTATATACATCCATAGATATATCACTGCTATTTAAAATTGCAAAATAATCTATACTTCCTTTTCCAACAGTAGTTGTCCCTCTAGATATATTTTCTATATACATAGGACTTTGTACAAATCCAACAACCTTAAAAGTTTTCTTATTAAAGTATTCATCTAAGTCTACATCAGATTCTATTGTATAATCATCACCTATTTTAAGATTTTTATTTTCTTTTAAGGAATTTTCATCTAAAGCTATTTCCCCACTATTTTCAGGTAATCTACCTTCTGTAACAATAGGCTTATTCATATTAGTAGAATCACTTGGATTATATGCCATAAATCTAACGACATTATTTGTATTAGTTAAATTTACATCTACACTATGTGTTGCATAGTAATCTAAAATTTTATCGTTATTTTCAAGTAACTTTAAATCATTGTCGTTAAGACCTATACTAGATACTATCTTGCTATCCATTAAATTTTGTTCACTAAAAAATTCATTTATAGACTCTTTTAAGTCTGGTCCACTGGATTTTATTCCAGCGTAAAAGGCTACCCCTAAAAATATTATGGCTAATATAGAAATAAACCTTGCTTTTGAAGATAATATTTCTCTTGTTATTGATTTTTTATATGCTATATTTTTCATCTTTATCCTCTACCACTCTATAGAATCAACTGAAACAGGATTTTCATTTACTTCAATACTTCTAACCTTTGCATCTTTAATTTTTATAACTCTATCTGCAATTGGTGCAAGTGCTGAATTATGTGTTATAACAATTACTGTTGTTCCTGTGTTTTTACATGTATCTTGTAAAGTCTTTAAAATCTGCTTACCTGTTTTATAATCAAGGGCTCCAGTTGGCTCATCACATAAAAGTAATTTAGGATTTTTAGCTATGGCTCTTGCTATAGCTACTCTTTGCTGTTCCCCTCCTGATAATTGAGATGGAAAATTACCTTTTCTATGGCCAAGCCCAACTAATTCAAGAGTTTTATCAACATCTAGCGCATTTTTTGTGATTTGTGTAGCAAGTTCAACATTTTCTTTTGCAGTTAAATTTTGAACTAAGTTATAAAATTGAAATACAAATCCTACATCATATCTTCTGTAATTTGTAAGCTGTTTATTATTAAATTTTGATATATCAACATCATCAATAATTACCTTACCTTCATCACAAGTATCCATTCCTCCAAGTATATTTAATACAGTTGTTTTACCAGCACCACTAGGTCCTAAAATAATAACAAATTCTCCTTTTTCTATTGAAAAATCAATACCGTTATTTGCTATAATAGTGTTTTCTCCAATTTTGTATCTTTTATATTCATCTCTTATTTCTATATATGACATCTCTCTCTCCCTTATCTTTATCTACTCAAAATACTCAATGTTATTAAATAGACACCTTGTTTGGTTAATGCTATAATTAAGTATAAATAATCTAAACTCTAATTACAATAATCACATATTTTCTTAATGTTATTAAATATACATTTTAGTTATTTTTGTTTACTTATTAACATATAATTAAAATTTTTAAATAAATACATAAAAGGATGAGTAAAATGGCAGGAATTAAAGGCAATAGAAGAACTTTATATACTAAAAAAATAATAAAGGAAAGCTTAATTGATTTACTTCAAGATAAAAGAATTCACGAAATTACTGTTACTGATATATGTAAAAAATCAGATATTAATAGAGGAACTTTTTATTCTCATTATAAAGATGCTTATGATTTACTTAAATCCATCCAAGATGAACTATTTAATCAAATATCTATATATATTGAGGAGACCCCTGTAGAAGATTACAAGGACGTTTTATTACTTAAAGCTCTTGAACTAATTTATGATAATAAAAATTTATGTAAAATATTATTTAGTAAACAAATGGAAACTAGCCTTATGGATCGTATTATTTACGTAGCAAGTAAATCTGAAATTGATAAGATGCTTGGAACTTCAAATGTTAATAATGTTTTTTTAGATTATTTTATAAAATATACTGTAGGTGGAGTTGTTTCAGTTATTCAAACATGGCTAGAAAAAGATTTAAATGAATCACCTGAAGAAATAGCTAAAATTATAAATAATATTATTTCCTTCCATCCTTAATTTTTTAGTATGAAAGGTAGTAATAAAATATCTTCTTAATAAGAATAAAAAACTCCATCTTTCAAAAATGGAGTTTTTTAACATTTAAAAAACTATATAATTAAATATTGAATAAACAACTTATTTTTATAATAATGCAAAATAATCATTTTTAGAGATTGGCTTAGAAAAATAATATCCTTGTGCAATAAAACAATTGTTTGATACCAGAAATTCAGCTTGATCTTGAGTTTCAATTCCTTCAGCAATAATTTTCATATTTAATTTCCTTGCCATATCTATTGTAGATTTTATAATAATATCCATCTTAGGATTTCCTATATTATCTATAAATGATTTATCAAGCTTTAAAGTATCAAAACTTGATTCTGATATTGAAGTAAGTGTAGAAATTCCTGTACCATAATCATCCATTTCCACTTTAAAACCTAATTTATGCAATTCATCAACAATATTATTTAATTTATCATTATTGTTAAGAAATACACTTTCCGTTATTTCAAAAGCAATTTTAGATGAATCTATATCATATTCTTTTAATAAATCTTCAATTCTTTTTACTATTCCCTGATATTCGAGATGAAGCCTTGATAAATTAACAGAAATTGGATGAATTTCACATCCTAAACAACTCATTTCTTTAATATCTTTACATACTTTTTTTATAACTTCCTCATCTAGTTGAATAATTTGTCCATTATTTTCAAATACGGGTATAAATTTATCAGGTGGTACTAATGAGCCATCTTTTTTTCTCCATCTTATTAATGCTTCTGCTCCACAAATCTTCTTATTTCTCATATCATATTTGGGCTGATACCAAACTTCAAATTCATCATTTTTCAAAGCTTCTGGGAACTCAGATTCTATTTTTTGATTATCTATTATAGTTTTTTTATTTCGCTCATCAAAAAATTTATAACTTTGATTCATTTTATCTTTTATCTCTCTTTTTGCTATAAGAGCGTTACTATATATCCTATGTAGACTCTCAGAGTTATCTAAGGAACATATACCCATAGATATTTTTATAGGTATTATTTTATTTCTTTCAATATCCTTTTTGATTCTATAATCAAGCATATCTAATTTTTTAACTATCTCTTCTTTATCATCATGATATATAATTCCTACAAATCCATCTGCATTATCTTTATACAACTCATCGTTAGGCAGCACTTCCTTAAATATTCTAACAATATATTTTAAAACATCATCTCCTATATTAGTTCCATACATTATATTTATAACATTAAACTTATCTATATCAAAAACTACTAATGATTTATTTTTTCTATCAATCTGCTTCATGTTTTCAAAATTTAATCTCAAATATTGATAATTTTTTTCTTTTGTCAATTCATCTATAAAAATAAGATAAGAAATCTTCTTTTGATACTTGCTATAAATTAAAATAAATATTCCAGCAGACGCAATAAACGTAATATACAATAATACACTTTCTAACTGAATACCTCTAAATATTATACTAGCATTTTGATATACACACCTATTAGGTACATAAGATATTAAATACCAATCATTTATATTGAGAGGCTCATAATATGCCAAATAATCCTCATTTAAATTACTATAGTTAATATATCCACTCCCATCCCTAGAAATATTTTCACTTATTATTTTCTGTAACTCAGGATTCTCTTCTTTTAAATTATAAGATAAATTAAAGTCACTATTATAAAATTTGTTTGAATTAGAAACAAAATTTCCTGATTTATCAATTACAGCACTTTTTCCTTCTCCATTAAAAGAACTAATATTTAAAATTTTAGAAAAATCATCTGATCTATATGTTGCTGTTAATATCATTTCTACATCATTTCCCTTATAAATTGGAAACGTAAATATATTAAGCATAAGCTGTTTATCTTCACTAATGTAACTTTCAGATATACCAGCAATTCCTTTCATTCCATTTTTGTAATAATCATATTGACTTAAATCTAATACTTCTCCTAAAGTATTATAGCACATGCCACTTTTATCAATAATACCCATATTATAAAATCCATAAGATTCACTATAAACTTTTAATTCTTCAATTATACTCAAGATTTCAAAATTATTACGTGTTTCTATGTTTTTAGCTAGAGATTCTAATAACTTCTTCTTTGCTTCAACTCCTGTATGCATGGTAATAACATTTTGTGATGAAACATTTTTAAGTGTTGCTCTTGCTTCTTTATCAATCAAAGCTATTAACCGCTCATTGTGGTATTTAAATAAAAATATCCCTATAAAAAGAAATAAAATAAACAAAATACTTATTGATATACCTAATTTTTTTTTATATTTACCATTAAAATTTGCTACACTTATCATAAAACTTTATACTCTCCATCTTCAGCTTTTACTCCTTAGAATTAAATTTTATTTTTAAAATAATTTTCTCAGTTGATTTATTCATTTTTTAAACATTTTACATCTTTTACTAATACTTTTTTCATACTTATTATATACTTTTTTCATTGATTATAAATATATTTTTTGACATTTTATGACTTAATATTTATTAAAAATAGGCTAGATGAATTATTAATTACTCATCTAGCCTTGTTCAATAAATCTTCAATTAGATTTTTACTTTACTTTAAAACTTATTTACAACTACTAAGTAATATAAATATATAATGTAATTAAAGTTTCATAGTATTGTAATCTTCATAATTACCTATATTAGTTTCCAATGTATCTGGAAGTACTAAAGTAAATTTACTTCCCTTATTAAATTCACTTTCAAGCTTAACATATCCACCATTAAGTTCTACTACATACTCTTGCATATCTTTGGCGATATTGCTTTTATATTAATATTACATATACTATTAATGTTCCATTATATAATTAAAAAGAAATATCTCAAACTGAATTAAAAATCATTTTGAGATACCTCCTATCTTTGTTAGATTATAAAAGGTTTTAATTAAATAATATTATCCTTTTAAATCTATTATTTATTAAAGACCTTTTCTGTTGAAACCCACTCATCAAGAACTTCACTATACTTCCTAACATAATAATAGTGAATAAGATCAATTTGAATTAGTATAGGTATTTGTGCAGATATCATTCCAGTGGATTCCTCTCCTGAAAGATTATCTGTTATTACACTAATGTCTGAGTATTCAACTATCTTACTATTTCTATTTCCAGTAATGAGAATAATATTGGCGCCTTTTTCTCTTAAGAGTTTAGCACACTTTTGAAGATGCTTATTTCCTCTTAATGTAAAGATAAATACAAGATCCCCTTCTTTTATTAGAGTTGATGCCATTTCTATTGCCTCTTTATCATATATTACTTCTACAAGCTTACCCATTCTTGAAAATCTAAACTTAAAATCTTGAGCTGCCGTAGCACTAAGCCCTAATGCAAATATATGCATAAATCTATTATTATGTATAGCTTCACAAATTTTCTCTATTTTATCCCTATCAAAATTTGTATCAATATTATTGAAAATTTTAAAATAGGAATTTTGTAAATCTGAGGATATTTTATTTGATCTTATGCCATTATTTTCTTTTAAGTGTTCACTATATAAATACATTAGTTCTTTATAATTATTTAATCCTATTTTTTTACAAAATCTAGTTATAGAAGCAGGAGAGACACATAACAATTTAGATAATTCATTTATTGATCTTGGTTCTCTATTACTCAAAAAATACTCTGCTATTTGCTCCTCTACATAAGTGAATTTTACCTTTGCATGAGTTATTCTAAGTATAATTTCTTTTTCCATAGTATCCTCCAAAAACAATTATTATACCTTAAATGTTATATGTCTCTTGTTAATTAATCAACTAAATATTTATTTTTAAAGTTTTAATTTCTCCACTTTTAAATTTACCAATATTAATAGAGCTATCTATATTTTCTTTATTAGATATTTCTTTATTATTCATATTTACCCATTCATAGCTTTTGCCTTTTGAAACTTTGATATTTCCACCATCTATAACTTTATCTGTGTAATTTACAAATCTTACAGTAAATGAATTTTTATCTACTGGTATTATTGAAGTTACTACAATATCATTTAAGTCATTACAATCTACGATATCTTTTACTTCTTCTAGCTTATCTTTTAATGGATGCATAACAAAATATTTTAAAGTATTAGTAAACCTATTTATTTCTTGAATTTGATAATTTGGAATTGTAATACTATAGTTTTTCCAAATCTTATTTATCTTTGTTATATTAACTTCATTATTTATTGTGATAGCAAATTTAAATTTAAGCTTTTCTTTTAATTGACTATCTGGTGTTTCTATATATCTAAACTCATTTCCTGAAGCAATACCAGGTCTTCTAATTAAATCAGGTTTACCAAGGAATCCAACACCTCTAAATAAAGTTAATGCAATATTTGAATTTTCTAGAACTTCATATTCTTTTATTCCTTTTGCTAACATAAATACAGATTTATTTTCTTCTTCAATCCCAACGAAATGTAACATTGGATATATTGGTGATGGTTCTTCTTTCCAACCTAGCTCTCTCCAATCATTTATATGAGCTGGAACATTATCTCTTCTAATTGTACCAAATGAAGTATCACTTATGCTCTCTTTAGATTTGATATCTGTTTTTAAAATAGCTCTCATTCTATGGTCACAAGCTTTATTATCTATCTCTAAATGACATTCTACCATCTCTTTATTAGATAAAGTTAATATAAGTTCATATGGTATTTCTGTATTTCTTATATTTTTTTCTCTATCTTTAAGATTCATAGGAACTTTAAATTCTCCTGAAATCTTTATTTCCTTATAAATTTCTCCATCATTAATATCTACTTTTGCATTTTTGAAATCTAAGTTATATCTAAAATCATACTGCTTTTCTGGTGGTGAATAGTCATATGTATCACCATCATCACCTGACTCTTCAATATATAAGCAATCTTTTAATTCCCTATTGCTTATTTTATCAGTGATATTAATTCTGCCATCTACAACTTCAACTTTATAAAAATTATCTTCTATAAAATTACTAGAAGCTTTTTCTTTTATATTTATTTCTTCTTCTAATTGAATTACTTTCAATACTTCTATACTTAATGGCTCTAAAGAACATTTTATAGCAACTTTAGAAACATAATAATATAAACTATCATCATATTGAGATTCATCCTTTTTAATACTTCCTGCATATTCTCTCTTTCTCTCAAGTAACTGATGTTCAATAATATTTCCAACTTTATCTTTAATTATAAAGTTTTTAGTCTTTGTAGTTACTATAATTTTGCTTACTTCTTCTCTATTGTGTGGTAATGTATTAAATAAAATTATATTATCCTCTTCACTACAATTAAGAGATTCACTAATCTTTCTTATAATATAATCACAAGCTGAATATGACAATTGATCTGCCTCTATAAGTCTTGCCAAAATACTTCTATTAGTTTTATCACTATTACACCCACACGCACTATCATGAGCATGATTCATTAATAATTTTTTCCAAATCTCTTCAATCATTTCTATCTTTGGATCAATACCTAAGTTTTGAGCAATAACCATAAGTGGCTCTAAATGATAAATTAACTTTCGTTCTATCTTATCATTTAAGTATTTATGATCATATCTTGATGAATAAATTGATCTATGGATTTTAGAATTAGATGGATTTACGAATTCACCTTTTACCTCTATTAAATCTTTAGATTTTTCTAACTCATCAAAGAATTTATTACAATCACTTTCTACATACTCAAAATTATTTTTACTTCTTTCATTATAGTAAGCAATTCTTTCTTTTAAGTTAAAATCAACATACCTTTGGTCTCCCCCAACAGGTAATAGAATATTTTCAGTTTGAGATCCATCTAGAATAGTTTTCTCAACTTTTTCTACATCATCACTATAAATTATATTTCCGCCGTAAAAATATCCATTCTTTATGTTGTAAACTAGAAGTGAACTATCATCTTCACCTTTCCATATAAATTCTCTATTAGGGCAAACATCATTTGCTACCCCTCTCCAGAAAATACTTCTATTAATATCAAATCCATTTAAAATCTTTGGTAAATCTTTAGTTTGACCAAATGAATCTGGTAAATATCCTATTTTTAAATAATCACCATACTTTGATGCACTTTTAATTCCATAGAATAAATTTCTTACTATTGATTCCCCATCTATAATTAATTCATCTGTCTGTGTATACCAAGGTCCTATTAATAACTTGCCAGATTCAACAAGCTTTTTTACTCTTTCAAAATTACTTGGTATAAATTTTATATATTCCTCTAATATACTTAACTGCCCATCAAGAAGATAAGTTTCTAACTCACCATTTTCTAATGCTTCCATTACTTCATCCATATGATAAATTAATTGTATAATTGATTCATTTGAAGTAAAGTACCATTCGTAATCCCAATGGGTATGTGAATAAACGTGTATTTTTTTCATTATCGGTCTCCTTTATTTAATATAGTTCTATATTAAATATCCACTAGAGATTATTAATAATCTCCAGTGGATTTACTTATTTATTAAAATTTTATTTCTTTTACTAAGTCATATAGACATTTAGTATCAGTTTCAGTAGTGATATTGTTTCTAAAATCATCATTTAATAATTCTTTTGCAATAGTGCTTAATACCTTAAGATGATTTTCTGCTCCGTCCTCTGGAATTGTTAGAGCAAAGGCTGTTGTTATTCCTTGTCCATCTAGAGAATCCCATTCTATTTTATTTTTGAACTTTATTAAAAATACTCCTGGTGCAATAACTGTTTTATTTTTGCTATGAGGTATAGCTATTCCATCATTAAATCCTGTTGTTGCTTCTTTTTCTCTTTCATGTAACCCATTATAAAAAGCTTCTTCATCTTTTACATATCCATGTTTTTTAGCTATTGAAGCAATAAACCTAAATGCTTCATCTTGTGTAGTTGAATTTTCATCAACATATATATGATTTTGCGCAAATAACTCTTTATCTGAATTTATATTTCTTTCAATAATTTCTTTTATATCAACTTCTATTTCTTCTATCCCTTCTATTTCTTCATCTTCAACTGGCTTTCTCCAGAAACCAATAATTAATGCTGTTACTAAAATACCTGCTGATATACTTAAAATCCAAGTTATAAATGGAATTGGTTGTTCTATGTATCCAATTATTGCTCCTAAAGGTGAGCCAATTCCACCATAGAACTTAACTCCGAATATTGAAACAAGTCCACCAGCTAATGCTGATCCTGCAACTGATGCAGTAATCATTTGAACTGGATTAGAAGCTGCAAATGGAATAGCTCCTTCAGTAACACCAACCATTCCCATTCCAAATGCTGAACTTGCTGATATCTTTTCATCCTTAGTAAATTTATTCTTAAATAGTATTGATGCTAACCAAATTCCTAATGGTGCAACTGAAATTGCTGCTTGTGATGCTGTTTGTGGCACAAAATTTGCATTTGCTATACCAAACTTAGCAACTGTATCTGTATAAACTGCTGTACCAAATATAAGTGCTGTTTTATTTACAGGACCACCAAAGTCAAATCCAATCATTGCTCCGATTATTGCCCCTATTATAAATGGCGCCCCTGCAAATGTTTCATTTAATGTAGTTAAACCACTATATAATCCATCCATTAAATTGGCTATTGGAGTTCCAATTAAATAAGTTACTATAATCATAATTATTAATGTAGCTATTAATGGAATTATCATTATTGCTAATAATGGTTGTAGTACCTTAGGCCATTTAATTTTCTTTAATCCTTTTACTAAATAACCAACAATAAATGCAACTAAAATTGCTCCTAAGAAACCTCCACCTGTTTGAGTTTCTAAATATGTTGCATCATTAACTAGATATGCTCCAATCATTGCTGGTGCAATTGCAGGCTTGTCTGCTATAGAATTAGCAACAAATGCTGCAAATAATGGTATCATTAATTTAAATCCAATTTGTCCAACTTCAAAAAGCTTAGACATGAAGAATCCAATTTGAGTTGATTTATCAAATCCCCAATTTACTATTTGACCAAGTTCATTTTCTTGGAATGCAAATATATTTGCAATTGCAAGTAATATACCTGATGCAATAACCATTGGTGTCATATATGATATTCCACTCATTATATGCTTAACAAAACTACTTTCTGTTTTTCCTAATGTAACTTTACCTACTTTAGTTCCCTTAGCTCCAAAAACTGTTGCTTCTTTATATGCTCTATCAATTAAACCCTCTGGATTTTTAATTGCATCTATTGACTTTACTGATAAAAGTCTTTTTCCTGAAAATCTCATTAAATCAATATTTATATCTGCTGCTATGATTACTAAATCAGCTTCTTCTATATCTTTTTCAGTTAATACATTTTCTGCTCCAATTGATCCTTGAGTTTCGACTTTTAAATTATACCCCTTTTTCTTTCCAGCTTTAATTAAGCTTTCTGCTGCCATATATGTATGTGCAATACCTGCTGCACATGCTGTAACTGCTATAATTTTTCTATTCATAAATCATTACCTCCTCATCACAGTTCCAATTATGCCATCACTAACTCCCTATGTAAACCTTTTGAACTTCTTTAGTGTAAGTTTTCTTTTTTTATTTTTTTATTGAAAATATTTTCATATTTTTATTAATTTTTATTATCTTTTAATCAAAACATAATAATATTTTCATTCATTAATTACTTCTATAATTTTTCAAAATAGATAAAACTCTATTATATTATAATTTAAATTGATTAATTTCTTAATCGCCGTAATTTTATAATTAACTTTTTTATCTGTTCTTTCAAAATATATTCTAGTTTTATATTTTAAATAATAAAAAGCTTTTATTATTATTTGTTAACTATGCTATAATATTTTTAAGTTTTTTATATTAGGGGGTGTTTTTTAATGAAGGGTTATAATACGTTCAACCTTAAATCAGTTTGCTCTTTGCAAGGACTACAAAAGTCAGCTATGCTTTGTTTAGAGCTTAAACTGTTTAATTAGCTGAAAGCTTTATACTTTTTAAGTTCTGTAACACATAGTTTTATTGTATTCTTTGCCTTAATTCTTTACTAAAAAATTAAGGAGTAAGAAAAATGAAATATGCAAAAGCAAATGATGTGTTACCAGATGAAATAATTGAATTAATACAAAAATATGTAGATGGAAAATATCTTTATATCCCTAAAAAGAGTGCTACGCATAAATCTTGGGGAGAAGAAAGTGGCATAAAAGCCTCATTAAAAATTAGAAATGATGAAATTTATGGAAAATATCTTAAAGGTTATAGTATTCATGAATTATGTGAAGAATACTTTTTATCTGAAAAAAGTATAAGAAGAATAATTTATCTGCAAAAAAATTGCTCATAATTATTGCAGAATCATTTAATAGCTTGAATATATCTTATAACCACTATATTCTTATCTTGTAAAACATAAAATAAGTTTGATAAGTGAGGAAAAGTAATGGAAACTTTTATTAAAAATCATGAATTTAATTATATAAAAAGGTGTATGAAGGATTTAAACAATTCTTTAGTATTATGCGTAGATAAAGATATTATTCAAGCTAATAAATTATATATAAATCAAAAAATCTTAGATAAATTCTCAAATTTATCTAAGGAGCAAAAGAATCTACTTGATATTTCAAAAATAACAGAACAATATCAAATTGATTTTTATTTAGAAAAATTGCTAAATTACGTATATGAATCACCTAATATAACAAATGCACAAATCAATAGGTTATTTAAAAAAGAAAAAAAATTCAAATTACCCAGTGAAGATATTTTCAACATCAAAACCACTTACTTAGGATGGATTGATAATCAAATAAGAAAATTATTTATTGCTTATAATTTAGATGGAAATCTTGTTGGTATGGCTTGTAGGATATCTAATCCTGAACCTAAAAGCTCTCATAGATGTGTACTTTGTAATCATATTGGCAAAGAAAATGAAGTGGCATTTGTTTCACCAATATGTAAACAATCATCTAAAGATGCTTATAAATCTATAGGATTTGATATCTGTTTAAACAGTAAAGATTGTAACGAAAGAATAGTTTCTATTGATAAGCTTGAAGATCTTTTAAAAACTGTTAATAATATAAAATAAATGGATATCTCAAAATAATTTTAAAATTATTTTGAGGCATCCTCCTTTGTATTTTATTGGAAACATAAAAATTTATAAGTAACTTTTTTATTTCGATTCCCATTTACAAATTCTATTTTGTAAAATATCTATTATCTTAAACATGGTTATTCCTAAAAGGCTTATTAAGATAATTCCAGCATACATACCTTCATAGTCTACCTTAATCCAAGAATTCATAATATAATATCCAATTCCATACTTAGTAGCATAGTTTTCAGCAAAAAATAACGCTGCTATACTTGAACCTAATGCTATTCTAAGAGATGTAAATAATCTTGGCAAAGTTGCTGGAATATATATGTGCTTTATCATTTGAGCTTTTGATAATTTTAAAGACTTTGCTGATAATATTAACTCTTTTGAAATTTCTTTAGCACCATCTCTAACTGATATTATTATTTGAAAAATAGCAATGGCTATTATAAGTACTACTTTTGAAGTATTACCAAGTCCAAAAAGAATCATAAATACTGGTAAAAACGCTATTCTAGGCACTGGAAAAAATAAATATACTATTGGACTAATTAAATTGTCTATTTTATTATTTATTCCAATTAATAATCCTATTAAATATCCCAAAGTTATAGTTATTGTTAAAGCTATAAGCAATCTAAATAAACTTGCTACAAGATGAGTGGACATAACTTTAAATCCTACTTGAAATAGCTTTTTTATTACATCAATTGGGTTAGGAACAACAAATGAATTTAATATTATGTGAAGTAAATACCAAAATACTAATACTACTGATATAGCATAGATATATTTATATACTTTTTTAAATCTTGTCATAAGTCCCATCTCCAAGCCTTTCTAAAATAGTTCTTATTTCATTACACTTATCAAAGAAATTATAACTTTTCCTTGCTTCTCCTTGCCCATAGTATGGATTATTAATAATTTCTTTTATTTCTCCATCTATCATAATAGCTATTTTTTTACCTAGTATTACAGCCTCTTCTATATTATGAGTAACTATAATATATGACATGTTATATTCCTTTTGTATTTTACATAATAAATTTTGAAAATTTTCTTTATTAATTGAATCTAGTGCTGATGATGGTTCATCCATTAATAATAATTCTGAATTTAAAACTAATGCTCTTGCAACTGCTGCCCTTTGTTTTTCTCCACCACTAACTTCAGAAGGATATTTATCTAAAATATGTTCTATATTTAATTCTTTAACTATCTTTTTTGTATATTTTTCTATATCCTCTTTAGATGCATTTCTTATTAAAAGACCTAATTGTATATTTTCTTTAATTGTCTTCCAAGGAAAAAGACCATTACTTTGTAATATGAGACTAGTATCCTTAAATTTATTTAAAATATTTCCTGATTTATTATTCTTTAAATCTGCAATAGATAATAAAAGCGTACTTTTCCCACATCCTGATGGACCTACTATTGAAAGTGTTTCACCTTTAGCTAAAGAAAAAGAGATGTTTTTTAAAATATCTCTTTTCTCATAACTAACATATAAATTATTTATTTCTAACATTACTTAGATACATAATCCTTTGTTACTATATCATTGTAATCTAAGTTTAATTCACTTCCTTGTAATTTTTCAGTCCAATCTTCAATTTCTTTTATGTAAGTTTCATCTGGTACTCTTGTTTTATGATATGTTGGTAATACAATTAAATCTTTTATTTGTGGGTTTAACTCTAATTTTGAAATTAAAATATCCTTTGCTTCATTTGGATTATTTACTATATCTTCAATAGCTTTGTTATAAGCATTATGAAATCCCTTAACAGTATTAGGATTATTCTTTATAAATTCATCTGTAAATATAATTGAATTTGGAGTGTAATCATCTGGATCTCCATATACTCTCTTTTCTAATCCCTTAAGCTCTGCATTTGAAGCTAAAGGTTCTGGTAAAACTGCCATATCTATCTTATTTTCCATTAAAGCTTGCATTCTTAAAGGCATTTCATTAATAAATACTTTTTCTACATTATAATCAGTTAAATATTGATCTGCTAAAAAGTTTATTACACTAACTTCCATTAATCCAACTTTAACATCTTTTTTCTCTTTAAAATCCTTTGATAATACAATTGGGAACATTCCATCAGTAGTTGTAGTTATCTTAGCTTGTAATCCACCTTTAACATTATTTAAAAATTGAATCATACTAAGCATTGCAGCATCAAGCTCACCTGCTTGAATTGAGCTTTGCTTTGTAGCTCCATTTGTAAATATTTCTAATTCTAGATTTACACCTTCTTCTTCAAAGTATCCCTTTTCTTGTGCTAATAAAATTGGTGCTGAGTCAGCTGCAGACATTACTCCTAATCTAATTGTATTATTTTCTTCTACTTTTACTTTATTAGAAGTACATCCTATTAATGAAATTGTCATAACTAGTGACATCACTACTAATAATAAGCTTTTCTTAATATTCTTCATAATGTTTCTCCTTTAGTATAAATTTATTTTTTCTGCTCTATAACATTTATAGCCTATTGGCTTAGTTATATCTGTATCTTTAATTTTTATTTCAAAAACTACTTTATCATTTGCTATTTCTATTATAGTTATTTGATTTTTCATTCTATTACTCTTCATATCATCAATTGGATTGCCAAATATATCTTTAGTTATACCACCAAAGCATATTAATCTATTATTATTTTCAAGAACTCTAACTGCTCCTAAATATGCACAATAAAGTTCGTTACCTCTTTCCTTACCATATTGCCATACTTGCTTAACTGTCATATTTTCTTCATCTATTTCATATTCAACTGCACGACTATAATTATTGTGAGCTAAAACAGCATCCTCTAATTTATAGCTTCTAAAATTACCATTATCGAATATAACAAGATTTCTATTATAAGTTAATGAAGGCGTATGTTGAGCATAGCTAAACTCGAAATTATCACCTATTGGATTAAGTAAATACTTCTTAAGCTTATTATTCCACCCGTAATGAGGAGCTAATATCCACTTTATTTCAGATGTATCCTTGTTAAACTTTACTACAGTACTTTGATTTCGAGATGATGCAATTATGCAATTACTTTCTTCATCATATACTAATGAATTTAAATGTAACCAATCCAATGGATGATTTACCGATATCTTATCAATTACTGTTTCTCTATTAAAATCTAGTATTTTTCTAAAATCCCATTCATTAATTACTTCTTTAGTTTTTCTATCTATCTCGACTAATAAATCTTGTTTAGTATTTTCTCTTTGAGTAATAGCTAAAAAGTTTCCATTTGTTAATTCTATAACATCATGATGTAAACCAAACCTTATAGGAAAGAAATTTTTTATTCTTCCAAGCATATCAATTTCTATAAATCCAGCTGCAGTATAAGCACCACAAATACCGCTTGATATTGGTGCATCTACTATTAAGTTTCCATTTTTAAGTTTCATAAACACATGACAGGATACCCCTGTGTATAGCCATCTCAATCTTGCTTTATTATCTATGATAGAATATAAATGCTCTATAGTTTTTACAGCTTCTGATTTTCCTAAAGACATTGCTATCATTCCATCATATATACCACTTTCATCACATTTAATTAACTCTATACTAGGATATTCTATAGATAATTTTGAGGTTTTTATATAATGAATAACTTCCTTTTTATTATTATCTTTATAATTGCATATAACTCTTATGCAATTTTCCTTATCCTCCATTAAACCTAATATAGGTATTTCATGTTCCTTTTTTAATTCTTTAAACTCTTTTTCAATATCATCTTCAATAAACATAGTTACTGAACACTCTTCTTTAGTTTTAAATTTCATTAAAGCTGATAATGGACAAGTTTCAAATGGATTCAATACTATAAAAGGATTTTCTTCTGTATAGTTACCTTCTAAATACTTACTCTCTATATTACGCTCTATATCCTTTTGTTTTTTTAATAACTCTTCCATATGTTCACCTACTATACTCTAATTATTAGCGCATAATATTATAACATGATTATATTTTCTAAAAAACAACTAAATATTATACGCTTTTACTACAATTACTTTTTTAGTATTTTAATTTACTCATTCTTGATTTTTACTAAAATATATTCCATAAACAGTCCATAAAGTTTCAGATACAATCTACATAAAGGGGTTAAGACCAAAGTTGTCTTAACCCCTTTAAAGATATCTATTTTATAATGAAGTTTTACTTTAAATAATATTCTCTAACTTATTGGTAATATTATTGTAAAAGTGCTTCCTTTATTTAATTCACTTTCTAAAACTACTTGTCCACCATGTAACTCCACAATATATTTCACTAATGTTAATCCTATTCCGCTACTACTTACCTGAGTGGAATTAAAACCTTTTCCTTGTTCAAACCTCTTAAATATAAACTCTTGGTCATCTTTAGATATTCCAAGTCCTGTATCTACTATAGAGATACTTACATTATTATCATTTTCTTTAATTAAAACCTTGATTTTCCCGCCACTTTCTGTAAACTTAACTGCATTTCCAATAAGATTTATAACACATCGCTCTATTTCTTTAGGATCACAACATATCGGCATTTCTTCGATTTCAGGATCAATAATTAAATCAATTCCCTTATTATTAATATAATTACTCATATTTAATGCAGTTTCTTCAACTAAATATACTATATCAATATTTTCTTGCTTATTTATCTTATAAGCACCTGATTCTATTTTTGAACTATCTATAATATCATTTATTATATTTAATAAATTATTAGAGTTTTTCTTTATTACATCTATATATTTTAAAGCCTTTTCTTTATTCATGCTACCGCTTGCTTCTAAAGAATTTATTAATTGAACTATTGATAAAATTACATTTATAGGTGTCCTTAACTCATGAGATAAATTGACAAAATAATCATTCTTAAACTTTTCATTTCTAATATTTCTCTCATAAAGCTTTTTATTTTCCTCCATCTGAGAATTTATTTCCTTTGTTTGTTTGTCTACTAAAGATTTTAGAATTTTTACACGCTGAATAAAAAATAGAATTAATATTACAGCAATAGATATATACGTGCAATATGCTAAATTAGATTTCCAAAATGGTTCTTTTATAACAAATCTTATAGAGGATTCTTCAGTTAAACTTCCATCACTATTAGATGCTTTAACTCTAAATGTATAATTACCTGGTTTTAACATTGTATAATTGGCATAACCGTCCCTATTACCACTAATCCATTCACTATTTACCCCATCCATTTTATACAAATAGGTTATCCCCTCTATTCTTGTATAGTCTGGAATGAAGTACTGAATAGATATATTATTTTCATTATACTTAAGCTCTACATTTTCTCCTTTTATTGTATATAAATCACTATTTATGAATACTTTATCTAAAATTACTTTATCCTCTTTAGAAATTACCTTTTCTATATCATTTGGATTGAATGAAACTACGCCTTTAGTTGTACCAAATAATAACTGTCCTTCTTTTGTCTTATACGAAGCTCTTTTATTAAATTGGTCGCCATATATTCCATCTACTTCTGTGAAATTTATAAATCTATTTTCACTTAGAATAAACTTGCTTAACCCCTTGCTTGTCCCTAACCATATATCTTCATTATTATCTATTATTATACTATTTATATAATCGCTTCCTAAGCCATCTTTCTCACAATATTTAACGAAAGCTTCTTCTTTAATATTAAATTTATTTAACCCTGACTCGGTTCCTATCCAAAGATTTCCTTCCCTATCACCTTGAATACAATTTATAGATTCATAACTTAATGAATCATCTTCTGGTGATGATAAATAATTCTTAATAACACCTTTAGTTTTATGGAACTTTATTAAGCCTCCACCACTTCCTCCTGCTAGCCAAAGAATATTTTCATCTTCATCATCTTGATAAATATCAAAAACTTTATAATTTTCAATTCCATTTTCAATAAAATTCTCTTTATAATTTTCATATTCATAAGTGTTATTTGAACTTCTATAAAGTCCCCCCTCGGTTGCAATCCATACATCTTGACCATCATTTATCATTTTTAAACCTTGATTAAAAGGATTAAGTGTTTCCTTTTCTACACCATATTTAATTATCTTCCCTGTTTCTTTATCAATTTTATTCATTCCTTTATCTGTAGATATTATTATTACTCCTGGTTTTCCTTGAGTAATATATTTTATTGAATTACTACTTAATGAATTTTCATCATTTTCATTATAGCTAAATCTTATCATCTTATTTTCATCTATATTAAAATAAATTACCCCATTTTGTTCCGTGCCTATCCATAAATCATTTTCGCTATCTTGTAAAAATGATGTTATACTACTTACATGTATTTCATTTTTTCTTAATATATTGTTTATTTTATTACTAAATTGTTGTCTAACATTTAATATACTAATACCATTATTTGTTCCAATCCATAAAGTTCCATTTCTATCTTCATATAAACATCTTATTGAATTACTTAATAAATGATTAGATGTGCTAATCTCTGACTGATATAATTTAGTTGTATTATTACTTGGTATATATTTTATTAGACCACTTGAACTAGCAAACCATACGTTTCCTTTGCTGTCGCATAATACTTTAGTTATATCTTTATTTAAATTTTCTCCAACATCTATGTTGTAATTACCTAATTCATAATTTCTAGATGAGATTTTTATTATTCCATTTTTACTTGCAGTCCAAATATTTCCTTCATTATCTTTATCCATTTGATATATATATACATGATTATTATATCTATTTTCATTGTTATATATATTATAATTGTCTAAATCTATAATAGATAATCTATCTATAGTAGATATCCATAAGTATCCATTTTCATCTTCATCTATATCTGTTATATAATTATTTGTTATACTTCTATTAGTTCCATCTGAATAATATTTTATAAATTTGTTCTTTTCCTCATCATATCTATTAAGTCCATTTGTTGTTCCTACCCACATAGTATCATTACTGTCTCTATATATTGAAGTTATTGAATAATCAGATAACATAGCATTAGTATATTCATTTTCTTCTATCCTTGTCACTTTATAGTCAGTTCTATTTATAATATTTAACCCTGCATCAGTTCCTACCCATATGTTGCCATGATTATCTTCATTTATACTAGTAATACAAGTTGAGGTAAGACTACTTCCATCATTACTTTCATAGTTATATTCTGTTACTATATTTCCGTTATATTGATTTAATCCATCCTCAGTTCCTATCCAAATATATCCCAATGAATCTTGATAGATATCAGTTATAATATTATTTGATAATCCATTCTTCGTCGTTAAATTATAAAAATTCACTTTATCTATTTGAGCAATTGAACTTTTATAAAATTCTATCATATCAGCATAAGCTATATCTACATTGCTACATAAAAACATTAATTCTAATATAAGTAAGATGATATTTCTTTTAATTTTATCCATTTCCGCTCCAATTTTAACAAAATTCAAATAATTATTATACTTATTTTTAGCATTTTTTACCTCATTAGTCAATTATTTTAACTCAAATTTCATATAAATATCGTATTTTAATAAACAATTTAATAAAAACATTAATATTATAGTACATAATTTATAATCAATAGCATTTAGATAAAATTAATGTTTCAATATCTTATAAAGAATTAAATAGCTTATTTATATAAAAAGAATCGAGAGATTCTTTTTATATAAATACTCTAATGACATGAATAGTTTTTATTTAGCTTATAATACGAATATTATTTTATTTACTAACTCTCTTTATTACTTTTTTTATTTTTATTTCTTACTGGTACAAACTCTGATGTAGTATCATTTGAATCAATATAAACATAGTCTCCATTATTGTCTTTTTTTAATCCTAAAGATGCCATTTTTTTCTTACTATTTCTATATTTTCTTCTCATTGCCTTCACCTCTTATATATTATTTGTATTATTTACTTGTTATTTTTTAACCACATAATAGCACAGTATGTATGCATGGCTGCTCCTGTAATTAATATATCTTCATTAAATACTATATTTTCATTATGCATTGGTTCACCATATAAAGTATTTTCTTGCTTTGTACCTGCACCTAACATAAGATAGACACTTGGCACTTCATATGAATAAGAAGCAAAATCTTCTGATCCCATTCCTCCACCTTCAAATAAATGAACTGATTTCTCACCTAATAAATCTTTTATATAAGATGTAATTTCCTTAGCTAAATCTGTATCATTAGCTAATGGTGGTACTGATGATAATTCTATTAATTCTGCTTCTCCTCTAAACATCTTAGCAGTAGAAATTACTATATCATTCATTCTATTAAATATAAATTCTCCTATCTCTTTATCTAAACTTCTTATAGTACCTTCCATAACGACTTCACCAGGTATTATATTAGGAGCATCTCCACCTGTAAACTTACCTATTGTTACAACAGCAGATTTAGTAGCTGATATTTCCCTTGCTATTATCTCTTGTAATGATATATATATGTGAGCTGCTATATTTATTGGATCTACTCCTAGTTCTGGCATAGCCCCATGACACCCAGTTCCTTTTACAGTTATTCTAAATCTATTACAGCCTGCTATGCTAGTTCCCAAACCACATAATACAATATTTGAAGGTGTTCCAGAATGTACATGCATTGCCATAGCGGCATCAACTTTAGGATTTTCAAGTACACCTGCTGCTAACATTTTTTTAGCTCCAGTAAATCCCTCTTCATCAGGTTGGAATACTAATTTAACGGTTCCTTCTATTTCATCTTGCTTTTCCTTTAACAATCTTGCTGCTCCTAAAAGCATTGCGGTATGCATATCATGTCCACATGAATGCATAGAACCATTAGTTGATTTAAAATCACATTCAGTAACTTCTTCCATTGGTAGCGCATCCATATCAGCCCTTAATAAAAATGTTTTTCCAGGTTTGCTTCCCTCAATTGTAGCAACTATTCCACTTTCACATATCTCTTTCGGATTGTACCCAAACTCTTTTAACTTCTCCATTACATAAGCTTTCGTTTTTGGTAAGTTAGGTCCAACTTCTGGATTGCTATGAATAGTTCTTCTATAACTGATAATATCATCTTTAATTAATTTAGCTTTTTCTATAAATTCATTCATATCTATACCTCATTTTCTAATACTCATATTTATTCTTCCACTTATTTTTATAAATTAATTATTTATTTGTTAACTTATTTATTTTTATTTAAAGAAAATATCTAAAGTAAATATTATGCTTATATATATAATAAAAAATGATGTTTACTACATATTTAAATAATAGATTGAATTCTTTAAGATGTTAAACTTCTTTTTAAAACTAGTATTTTCAAGGTATTCAAAGGGACTAACGTTTCGTTAGATCCTTGAAAGATACCAAAATAAGCATAGGAGCAGTTATTTTTTACCGCTCCTATGCTTATTAATTATTTATTTAAATTTACTAAACTAAAAAGAATAAACTATAAATTAGAAGTCAAAATTATCTGGGTCTGGTCCTACTCTTAAATCTTTATTTAAACTATCTATCTTAGTCATATCATTATCACTTAAATTAAAATCAAATACATCTATGTTTTCAACTAATCTTCTTTCATTTGTAGATTTAGGAATCGTTACTACTTGGTTTTGTAAATCCCAACGTAATACTACTTGCGCTGATGTTTTATTGTACTTATTAGCTATTTCCTTTAATGTTTCATTTTCTAATAATCCATTACCAGCCATTAAAGGTGACCATGCTTCAACTTGAATATCATTTTCTCTGCAGAATTCTCTAACCTTTTGTTGACTTAAGTATGGATGTAATTCTACTTGGTTTATAAAAGGTTTTATTTCAGCATCCGCTAATAAATCTTCAAGATGGTGAACTTGGAAGTTACTTACCCCTATAGCTTTAACACGACCTTCTTTATATAAATATTCTAATGCTTTCCAAGCTTCTTTATATTTCCCTTCTACTGGCCAATGGATAAGGTATAAATCTAAATAATCCACACCCAATCTTTTTAAGCTTGCTTCATAAGCTGCTATAGTTGATTCATATCCTAAATCAGCATTCCAAACCTTAGAAGTTATAAATAAATCTTCTCTTGAAATTCCGGCTTCCTTTATTCCTTGTTTTATTCCTTCTCCCATAGCTTCTTCATTTCCATATATAGCTGCACCATCAATACTTCTATATCCATTCTTTATTGCTACTCTAACTGCATTTATTAATTCTGCACTATCTTCTACTCTGAAAACTCCAAGTCCTAATCTTGGCATTTCAATACCATTATTTAAAGTAATTGTGCTATTCATATTATCTATCATATTATTTTTTTCTCCTTAAATCTTTTTTTATTAATTTATTTATCTTATGAAGCTCATAAAATTCTTTTCTTCTCTTTTTGGCGCTTCAATGTGATCTTTACCAAATTCAACAAGCTTCATTAACCAAGCCATATTTTTACCTAATACTCTCATTATTTGCATTCCTTCACTATCCTGAAGAACTTCATTTTCTGTTCTACCATAAGCTACATTCCAATAATTTGATGTAGGCATTAACATTTCTGAATAATTTATATAATTATTTAATTGATCAAATACCGGAACTCCTCCTGATCTTCTAACTGCAACAACACTTGCTCCAACTTTATGTCTAAGCATACCATCATTTACTGATGTTACAAGAAAAGCACGGTCTAAAAATGATTTCATGGTTCCTGCAATAGCAGAATAATGAACTGGAGATCCTAATATAATCCCATCAGCTTCTTTCATCTTTGCAATCCATTCATTAACCTCATCGTTAGCAATGACGCATTTTTCATTCTTATTTCTACTACATCCCCCGCAAGCTAAGCATCCACGAATCACCTTATTTCCAACGTGAATAATCTCTACCTCAATATTTTCTTTCTCTAGCTCTTTTGCTACAATCTCTATTGACTTATGTGTGTTCCCATTTTTTCTAGGACTCCCATTAAAAGCAACTACCTTCATATATTACATCTCCCTATTTTTTGTTTTTTGGCTCAACCTATGTACTAATTATATAAACACCTATATTACTTAACAAGTACGCACTTTTAAGTTAGATACCTTACCTAAAAGTAAGATTTATTATAATATCTTAGTTGCATAGGAAAATAAATTATTACTATAATCAATATTCTTTATTTATATTAATAATTTTAGTATAATATTTTATGTAAAAATATTTGAAAGTAGGTAATTTAATGATTTCTTTCAATAACAAAAAATATGTTTGTTTATTAGATTTTGCGATGGATTTTATACGTGGTAAATGGAAGGCTCTTATACTATGTAATTTATATAATGAACCCAAAAGATTTTTAGAACTTCAAAGAATGGTTGAAGGCATAAGCCAAAAGATTTTAAATCAAAATTTAAAAGAGCTGGAAACTGATGGATTAATATATAAGGTAGTATATGCTGAAATTCCCCCTAAAGTTGAATATTATCTAACTGATAAAGGAAAAGAAATTACTAAACTTATCAAGGAGTTTGAAGCTTGGTCTGTTAAATATTACCCTGAGTTAGATGGTAGTTGCGAATCTTCTTCAAAGGATTCTAATTAAAATTTAAAAACGCCTATGTAATCATATTGTACATAGACGTTTTTCTTTTATTAAATTCTTATTAAATTCTATTTTTACCAAATTTTAATATTAATATTTAAAATCTAAAAGCTTATTTTTTAATTGGTCTTCAATATTTCTTAATTCTAATTCAGCTTCTCTACGCTTTTGACGTCCCTCTGTTTGTATATTAAGTATTTCGTCAAGAGTTGAAATTAATGACTCATTAGTAGTTCTAAGTGTATCAATATCAACAATTCCTCTTTCAGCTTCTTTAGCAGTTTCTATAGTTGAAGTTTTTAATATTTCAGCGTTTTTACGTAAAAGTTCATTTGTCATATCTGTTACTTCTCTTTGAACTTTTGCTGCATTAGTAGAATGAGCAACTCCAAGAGCTAAAACTATTTGACTTTTCCAAAGAGGAATAGTATTTACAATTGTTGATTGTATTTTTTCAGACATTAACGAATCATTATTTTGAATCAAACGAATTTGAGGTGCCATTTGAAGAGAAATCATTTTAGTTAATTCTAAATCATGAATTTTCTTTTCAAAGCGATTGCAAAGTGCAATAAAATCATTTACTTCTTGAGCATCCTGAGGAAGCCCACTTCTTTTTGCTTTTTCTTGTAATATAGGAAGCTCATCTTTTTCTAATATTTGAAGCTTCTTTTTTCCAGCTAAGATATACATAGAAAGTTCTTTAAAATACACTTTATTTATTTCATACATCTTATCTAGCATAGCAATGTCTTTTAAAAGCTGTATTTGATGTTTTTCGAGGATATTACACATCTTGTTAATATTATCCTCTACCTTATCATATTTTACTTTCATTTGATTAATCTTATCTTTTCCTTTTTTAAAAAACCCAAAAATCCCTTTTTTCTCTTCTGACTCTTCGAAGCTCTTTAACTCAAGAACTACATTAGAAAGCATATCCCCAACTTCGCCTAAATCTTTAGTTTTTACATTGTTTAATGCTGTTTCTGAAAAATCAGATATTTTCTTTTGAGCACCTACTCCATATTGCAAAATAGAATTTGAATTTTTTATTTCTATCTTCTCTACAAATTGATCTACCATCCTTTTTTCTTCTTCTGTTAATTGGATTTCATCAACTTTTTCTTCTTCTGGTTTTTCTTCCTGTACTTTTACATCAAGAACTTCCTCTTGAAATGGTTCAAAGCTTAATTCTGGTTTTATATTAATAGGTTCTTTAAATTCATCACTCATTTAAATTTCCTCCCTTTTACTTTAAACTTATTTTTTAAAATCCTCTTCTGTCAATCCTTCTTGTTTAAATAAAGTTTTAAGAACAGAAATATCTGTGGAAATATCTAAAACAATATCTTCAAATAAATCATCTAACAAATTTTCAAAAGCATTATTTATAATATCAATACTTTTTTCAATTTCAATTTTAGCATTTTTTATATTTTCTCCCTGAACTAATTGATTGCTTAAATCTTTATATGAATTAATAAGTTTTATTGTAATAGGAAGATAGTGATTTATAAATTTATTAACTTCTTGAAGCTTCTTAGGATTTTTCTCAATATAATCAAGTATTTGATTTGCAATATTTTGCAATTTATCTAACTTTATAGCTATTTCTTCTTTATAAAGTTCATTCCTTACTTTCTTTATTTGTTCAATATAATTTCTTCCCATTTCAATTGTAGATTTTAGTTCTTCTCTTTCTGAATCACTTAAATCTTCATTTGCTTCTTCTTTTTTATTTAATTTTTCTTTATTACTTTCTTTAGCAATTTGTTGTTTTTTTAAATTTAGATAGTCACCATAAACATCATCATTTAATATAAAATAAGTTTTTTCTTCATCAACATGTCCTTCTATAAACATACCTAAATCAATCATTTTATTTAAGTCCTTAAGAACAAGCTCTTCTTTCTCTTTAGCAAATCTCGCTAAATCTTTAATTAGACAATAACTATTATCTTCAACAAATCTTACATACTTTTTAAAACGCTTTAATCTGTTTCTTAAATTTATTCCTCTAAAAAACAAACCTAAGCTTAATACTAAAAATCCAAGTAAAACACCAAAAGTAGCAAAAGTACCTGGTATAATTCCGTTAAAAAATAACATGAATATTAGGAATATAAATACCAAAACTCCAAAAACTACGCTTCCAATCAAGCCAAATATTGAATAAAGTATTCCCGATACACTTCCAGCTGGCCTTTTGCTAATATATTCTGATATATCATTTTTAGGCTTTTTATTTAAAAATCCATATTTATTTTCTACTTTTACATTATATTCCTTTAGCTTTGATTTAAATTCATTTAAAGTATCCTCTGTTTTATTACTAATATCCTTTTTCAAATTAACAAAATCTATAGCATCAAGTGCACTTTTTACTGTCGATACAATTTGATCTTCTAAATCAGAAAAATCTTTCCTATCCATGGTTCTTCCTCCAGATCATTTTTCTTATATTCAATATAAATTATAAATTTAAATGTATATTATAATTTATCTTTATTATAATATTTCAAATTAATTATATCTTATTATTAGGTCAATTACAATTTATAACAACTATACTCTACAATTTTTCTTAACAAATATAAACTTACTATGCGAAGTAAAAGATATGATTATACTCTTAATAAGTAAATACCTCTATAAATAAAAAACTATCATCATATTTAGATAATAGTTCTCTTTCTTGATTGTAAACAGGGCTAATTAGCTTCTTAGTTACAAAATATTTTAATTATATTTTTCTCAAATTAATAACTATATTCTAAATACTTTCTAGTTAGATAATATACAATACAAATTTACAATAGAAATGACTTTCAAAATAATTTCCCCTTTTAAATACTTACTTTCTATATATACTATTGTAAATTTTAATTAATCCATAAACTATTTGAAAAACTTATTTATATTACTCCAAATAAAAATAAGCTAATAACATTAAAACTAGTTACTAGCTTATTCTTTAAAGTTCTGTATATTTTTTACTTGTTCCCTTAGCTTTTTCCACTGGATACTTCTTTTCATTTTTGTCCATTTTCTTATCCATTATTTCTTCTATATTAACTCCTAGATAATCTGCCATATGTAAGCAGTAAATCATAACATCTGCTAGTTCCTCGCATACTTCTTCTTTATTATAATTATCATCCCAAAGGAAATGTTCTAATAATTCAGCAGACTCAATACTTATTGCCTTAGCTAAATTATCCGGCGTATGAAATTGTGACCATTCTCTATCATCTCTAAATTTTTTTATTCTATTTTTTATTTCTTCCATTTATATCATCTCCCTACTTACCCTTTGTTTACTACTTTTTACCTATTTAAAATTAAACTTTTCTTTGATAAATTTTTAATTATTTCTATTAGACTAAAACCAAAGAACATATATAATCAAATTCTAATATTTCACTTTCAAAAATATCCATCAAAAATTCTATTACTGCATCAGAATTATTACCTATAATCCTCGAAAAAATTACAATATAGTCTTTTACATATTGCATATTAATATCTTTATTTATATTAACACAATATCTTGAAAATACAGCATGCCTTATAAATAAATATTCTAATATAATCATTTCGAAAGAAATAATCATTTCTTCTAAATCATCACTAACACAGCTACTAAAAACTTTTGATACAATACAGTTTTCAATTAACTTATCATATTCTTTAAATAAACCCTTAAAATCTTTCCAATCATTAAAAAGCTTTTCTATACTAATTTCTTTAGTATATTTATAAATATCATTTAGAGGTTCTTTAAAAATAGAAACATTTCTATAGTTTTCTATTATATCTATGAATAATGTATTTATTTCTTTTAAATATTCTATAGTATCTTTATTTTCATAGTATTTGTATTTATTTAATTCTTCTTTTATAGAGTTTTTAGATTTATACTTATCTAAAAACTCTATTAACTCTTCATAAGTTAAATCATCACTATTCAGCATATTAAGAAGAATGCTATAAGAAAGGATAAGCTTATCTTCTATACTTATTTCATCTTTTTGAAGCATATTAACTAAACTCTCTCTTATTTTTAAGCATCCCAAATCTTCAATATAAGAAAGAGAATCATTAGATTCTATATAATTTTTTTCTTTCATATCACTAATTATATTAACTACTTCAGGACATGAACATGATAAAGTAAGTTCTTTTACATTCCCAAAATCATTTTCTATTCTAGGGAAGTTCTTACAAGTTAAAGATAAATTTTCATCACCATGATTTATAACTATATTACATAATCCTTCATAGCTTAGTAAAGGACATTCTCCCTTTGTTTCCTTTTTAATTAAGTAACTATTTTCCCCATTACTTTTTATAAGCTTTACATTATCTAAAAGATAATTAAGTTCATCTTTTTCTCTCCACTTATTATAAGTTTTAGTATCTACATTTATATCCCACCCCTTACAACAAGTAAACTTGCATTTATCTGCTGTACACTTAAATTTTTCATATCCTTTTATCTTTAAGATATTTTCTTTATTGCTCATATAATAACTCCAATTTCAAATTTAGTTTTAACATAACTATTATAATAGACTTACTTTATTTTGTATTGTTTTTTATTAAATACTAATCATTAGTATATCTATTTCTTAATTTCACAGTCATTACAATATAACTTTTCAATATCAAATCTATCTAAAAAAGTAACATTAGGTTTAAAGCAATAGTACTTTTTATAAATAATTAAATACCATATTTTATACTTAATTTAAAATGCTTCTTTTTTCTCATTTTTGTTTTGTATAACTATTAATAAAACTCCTAATATAGACATAACAATTAAAAATCCTATAATTAAAAACTTAGGTCTATAAATCCAACCGACTCCCCTCCATAGTAATTTTTCCATAGTAACTAACTTAAAGAATCCTATTGTCAAAAGGAGTGAAAATCCTATTAAAGTTATATACCTACTACATTTTCTTGATACAAATGCAACTAGTAATGATAAGCATAATGAGAAAATATAAATTAAAGCAATAGTAACAAATATATACTCTTTAAATGTTAAATCAAACCAATAATGCCCCCCAACTAACCATGAATTTATACTTGAATTATAAAACATTTCTACTGTATTTTCTCGAGTTAAGTATAAGAAAAATAGTATACCAAGTTCTATTGTTACTATTATTGATGATGCTATTACTGATGTTATTATTTTATCCTTATATAATTTTCTTCCCCTTTTTGTAGTATATTGAATTTGTTCTAAATTTCTATGTTTATCTTTTGTAAATATTGGTGCTAATAAAAATATTATAGAAATTACTACTAAACCTGTACTGTTAAAAATAAATCCATTATAATTATTTATAACTAACTCTGGAAGTACGTCTCTATAGCTTTTGCTACTAATTATTTCATTTATTCTTTCATTTTGTTTTTTCGAAATAGAACTATCACTTCTATTAACAATCTCATATCTATCTATAATATGGTTGACTTCTTGTAATTTCCAAAAAGAATCAACTTTTTCTTCAAACATTATATTGCTATGCAGTTCAGCAGCTTTTCTATCATTTTCATTGATATCATTTTCCGTCTTCTTAATTCCAACCTCCTCCATCTCTTCATAAGTAGATATTCCAAGTTCCTTTGCCACAGGATTATTTAAAAGATAATTATTTGCTTCATCCTCATATTTTTCTTTTAAATTTAAAAAGTAATCAATTCCAATTTCTGAAGTATTTATTCCTTCTTCTTTTATGAATTCCTTCGCAATATCATACGTATCTCCTGTAGGCCTTCCATTTGGAAAATACTCAATGTGAAATCTAATAAAAATCTCATATATAATAAAAGCAATAACTAATAAAACTAATAAACTTTTTATATTGAATATCTTTTTCAATTCATTTTTAATTATTCTCATAAAATCCTCCTAATTTATACTACATTTTTTAAAGCTTTTTATAGAATAATAAGTTAAATAACTTAAAGTTATAATCCAAATAATTATAGTTAGTAACTCATAATACTTAAAATTAGTATATGAGCTTTGCATGAATCTTCCTGATAAATTAAAAACCAAAGTGAAAGGATTTATTGTTGTATAAATAAATAATTTATTAGAAGTTGGCATTAAAGAAGGGATAATTAATCCAATTCCATTTAAAATGCAGCATATAACAAATGAAACATAACTACTTTTAATAAATCTTGCAACTACAAAGGCAATTCAAACAAATATTAATATAGATATATAAATCAATATTATAATTAAAATAAAATACTCTTTAACCGATAAATTAAACCACCCTATATAAGGAAATGAGCCTTCCCAATTAAAAAAGCTATTTATTGAAGTATTAAATACTCTACTATAGTCATAAATACTAAAATATGCAATTAAAACTATAGATAACAACATTGTACTTATAGGTAATATTGTATAGATTACAGCATTTAACTTATCAATCAATAGCTTTCTTCCCCTACGCGATGAATAAACAACTAAGCTTTATACATTTAAACTTTGCAATATTCTTTGCTTGTGTTGCATCAATTTCATTTTATTTTGGAGGAAATATTACAGTATTCCCTGCCATAGTAGGAGATTTCTTTGGTGTTAACAATCAAACTAAAAACTATGGAATTATATATCAAGGATTGGGTTTAGGAGCAATTTCAGGATCATTTATATCATCATTAACAGGAGGCTTTAAATCTACATTCATAGTTATTGGAGCTTTATGCTTAATATCAATAGTTTTAGCTTCTACAATACAATCTGTAAAATCACATCAAAAAGTTAAACGTAGTTCTAAGCTTGTAGAAAAAGTTGCATAATATTATTCATATTATATATACGAATTAAAATAAAAGAGCTGTCACATAATTAAATCGCTTTTTGTGACAGCTCCTTTTTGTATAAATTTAATATTATTTTTTATTATTTCTACAACTATCTCTATTTCCTTCTTATTTTTATTCCATACTGAATCTTCTTTTCTTAAAGCTTCTAATTCAACAATAGGAATTTAATATATCTTATCATTTTTTAAAACTAATTCTCTTGGAATTGTTAATTGCTGTTGCCAAAAGTTATCTATAGTTGGTTTTTTATGTTCACCTGCATCAGGTACACCCATCCATCCTATAACTATTCTTCTATTGTAAGTTCCTTTGGAACTGCAAATATACATGTTAACACAAAAGCTAAAGCTACACAGCCTAATGATATTAATGTATAAAATAGTAATTGACGTCCTTCATAAATATACATTAAATATGATGGTACAACTGCTAATCCATAGGAGTTAGATTGAATTCTAAATATTGATAAAATAGCTGCACCTATACCTGAAGTTAATAATGTTACATATAATGGTCTAAATTTATATCTAATTAATAAACCAAATAATACAGGTTCACTTATTCCAAATAATTGTGAAAGCATAGCTCCAATACTTGTAGCTCTAATACTTTCCTTTTTAGCTTTTAATGCAAATCCTAAACATACTCCTACATTTGCAAAACCATACATTGCACATAATGTAATAAGTGGGTTAAATCCAGTATTAGCAAGTAATGAAGTTTCTATCATTACAAAAGTATGATGTAAGCCAGTTAAAACAGATAATGGATAAATAACTCCTATTGCAAATCCACCAATACCAAAAGGTAATTCAATTAATTTTTCTATTAATCCAACCATTCCAAGTTCTATATTGTGCATTACTGGACCTATACCAAGGAATACAACTACTAACATAACTAGCATAACTATAAAAGGAGTAAAAATAAGATCTAAAACATTTGGCATTACTTTTCTTAGCTTCTTTTCTAAGTTTGCACCTAAAAATCCTGTTATAATTGCTGTAATAACGCTACCTTGACATCCTACTATTGGAATACCAAAAATCCTTAGTGCTTCAACACCACTATTAGGATCTGCTACTGCATAAGCATTTGGTAAAATAGGAGAAACTAACATCAAACCAATTACTATACCGATTACAGGAGTTCCGCCAAAAACTTTAAAAGCTGACCAGCAAATTATTGCAGGTAAGAAAGCAAAGGCTGTATCTGTTAATACGGATACTAAAGATTGAACTGACTCTGGTATTCCAGCACTTGTTGCTCCAAATAAAGAAAGTACCGAATCATTAAATACAACACCTTTTAATCCTAGGAAAAGACCTGTTGCTGCTATAATTGGTATTATAGGTACAAATATATCAGCTAAAACTCTCATTAATCTTCTTAAACCCTTTTCATTATCTTTAACAGCTGCATCTTGTTCTGCTTTAGAAAGAGTTTTGAGTCCTAATCCATTAAGTTCTGCATATACCTTATTAACTATTCCTGTTCCTAAAATAATTTGATATTGCCCTGAAGTATAAAATACACCTTTTACTTCATCAATTTTCTCAACTTCTTCATTATTTATAGCATTCTTATCCTTTACAATTAAACGTAATCTTGTAGCACAGTGAGTAGCGGAAAGAATATTATCTTTCCCTACTACTTCTATTATTTCTTTTGCTATTTTTAAATACTTATCACTCATTTTATTACACCTCTCCCATGTTGTTAATAGTAACTAATAAAGCTTGATGTGGCTTCAATACTATTCCCTCTTCATTAATTTCATAATCCTTAAGATTATTAAATATAACTTTTTTATCTTTCATATCTAAAGGTTCAAAAACACCTTTTTTACTAAAATTAAAGTAACAATATATAGTTTCATTATTATTATGCCTTGTATATGCTATTAAATCATCATTTTTTGTATCTATTGGAGCAATGTCACCATATATCAAACAATCTGAGTATACACTATTTTGCCTAAAGTTTATAATATCTTTATAAAATTCATATATACTACCTTTTTGTCCAACTTGAGCTTCTGCATTTATTTCCTTGTAATTTTCTATCATTCCAAGCCACGGCTTCTTACTTGAAAATCCACCATACTCTGATGAATTCCAAGGAAATGGAGTTCTAGAATTATCTCTACTTCTAAGGTTAACAATTTTTAATGCGTCTTCTTTGCTAAACCCTTCTTCTATTGATCTATAATATTGATCAATACTTGAAATATCATTAAACTCCTCTATTGATGTTCTTTCAAAATTTGTCATTCCAAGCTCTTGACCTTGATATATAAATGGAGTTCCTCTTAATAAGAAATACATAGCTCCCATCATTTTTATAGCATCTTCATTACTTGCCTCATTTAATAAATACTTTGTAGTAGATCTTGGCTGATCATGATTTTCAATAAAATTTGCAGCCCATCCATATTTTTGAACGGCCATTTGACTTGCCATAATTTTTTCTCTTAATTCCTTAATAGTCCACGGAATCCTCTTAAACCATTCACTACCGGATGCAACATCTAAATCAGCATATTTAAAGTCAAATATCATTGAAAAATATCCATTTTCACCAATAAAATCTCCAAGTTCATCATAAGATACACCAGGGGCTTCTGCTACAGTAACACAGTTGTATTTATCGAAGGTTTCTCTCTTAAGTTCATGTAAAAACTCTTCTATACCTGGTTGATTTCTAGATGCCTTTGTACACTTTACCAATCCATCTACACCATCTGCTTCTAAATCCTTATAAGTTAAATCCTTCTTTATAAAAGTAATTGCATCTATTCTAAATCCAGCAATACCTTTTTCTAACCAATGATTAACCATGTTATATAAAGTTTCACGAACTTCTTTATTTTCCCAATTTAAATCAGGTTGTTTTTTTCCAAAGGCATGAAAATAATATTCATCTCTTCCTTCTACCTTTTCCCAAACACTACCACCAAAAACTGATCTCCAATTATTAGGAACTTCTTTTCCATCTTTAAAAATATAATAATTATGATATTTACTCTCTGGATTTCTTATAGCATCCATAAACCATTCATGCTCATCAGATGTATGATTAATAACTAAATCTAAAATTATTTTAATTCCTTTTTCCTTAGCTTTTTCTATAAGCTCATCTAAGTCCTCCATAGTTCCAAACTCAGGTGCTAAATCAAAATAATCACTTATATCATATCCATTATCGTCCATAGGAGATTTATAAATTGGACAAATCCAAAGCATTGTTACACCTAAGTCACTTAAATAATCTAATTTTTCAGTTATTCCTTTAATATCTCCAATACCATCGTTATTACTATCATTAAAGCTTTTTGGATAAATTTGATATACAACTTCTTTTTGCCACCATTGTTTTTTCATCCTGCACATTCTCCTTTATATAAGATTTCTTCTCTTTAGTTCTAAATAAATTCCATCTTTCATTGGCTCTTCACATATTGAATCAACATATTGAAATATTTCTTTACTTCCACCTTGTACACCTACTGCACTTCCTACAACCTTAAGCATATCTATATCATTTCTTCCATCACCAAAGCCTAAGGCTTTATTTACATCAATATCTAAGTATTTACATAAACTAAGTATTGCCTCTCCCTTGTTGCACTCTTTTTGAATTATTTCATAATAATTACGAGAGTCAAATTTATAACTTTGGGCTAACTGTATTTCATTTTCTGAAAAAATGCTCTTTAACTTTTTAAATACTTCTTCACTGCCCCATAAACATATTTTGCTTATTTCGTGAAGGTTTTCATTAAAACTATGAAGATTTTCTTCATAAATTATTTTTTGTTTTAATATAGCACTTCTTCTTTCCTCTTCATTTAATAATTTAAACTTTTCATTATTTAGAGAGGTTAATATTTCTACTGCAGCCTTATTCATAAAAACGATATCATCACTTTCAAAAGTAAATGCCGTTTCATTATTCATATTTTTTAAATAGAAACTGGCTTCTTTCATTTTATCCATCTTAAAAAAAGTTTTTTTTATAACCTCACTTTGAAACTCAATATAAGATCCTCCACCTGCAATAATTCCGTCAGTTGATAAGTCTAATACATCATCTGTTATTGTTCCAATAGTTCTTCCTGTACATAAACAAGTATAAATACTATTTTCTCTACACATCTTTATTGCAACTTTAGCTGTTTCAGGCACCCCATAAACTTCATCCCTTAAGGTACCATCAATATCAAAAAATATTATTTGATGCATATACTGACCACCTCTCTTAATGTCACCATTATAGTAACAAATAAAAAAAAGCCAATCAATAATATCAGCTTTTTTAAAAAATATGTACAAACTCTGTACAAAATTTCAGTTTATGAAAAATTGTACATCCAAATTGGTATTAAAATATTACATTTTTATAGTTGTGCTAAATACTTCTGATATTTTAAAAATAACAACTCTATCAAAATAAAATATGGAGTTGATATTTCATAATCTAAAATATATTCTTTAGGTAATTGTATTGAATTTATATAAAGATTTTCACTACATAAAGCTGCTAAAGAGTTATTCATCATTCTTGTTATTGATAAAGTTTTTACTCCATTTAATCTTAATGTTTCTGCTAATTTAATTACTCCTTTTGATTCACCCGAAAGAGAAATAATAACTACAAAATCATCTTCCTTTGCTAATTTTCCAACAGCATCAACCATATCATATCCATGCATATTAAAAATAATTTTTTCTGTTGGTAAAAATATTCTTTTAAATTCACTTGCAACTCTAGCTTGAGCATATCCACTACCAAATACAATTATTCTTTTAGATTTATATATATTTTCAAAGATATTATCACAATCGCGATTTTTAATATCTTCAACTAACTTATGATAACTAGATGTAACAGTAGTTAAAAAATCACTTTTCTCATTAGTTTTAGATTCTACTTCTAGGCGTAATCTTGCTTTTAACTCACTAAAGCCTGGCAAAGATATTTTCTTTGCAAACCTAAATAAAGTAGTAGTTGAGACATTACACTTTGAAGCAAACTCATCTATAGAAAGCTTATAACAAGTATCTTTATTATTTATAATATACTTGCAAATTAGCTTATCATTTTCATTTAAATTTTTATAATACCTATTCATTAACTCTTCAATCATAATAACTATCTCCTCCTTACATACTCTAAATAGTTTACAAATAGTATATCTAAAAGTACATAAAATGCTGCAGTAAGTTCATAAGAAATATCTTTAAATCCATGTAACATTTTTGTTGATACGTAAAGATTATCTTTACACATTCTCGCTATAGTATTATTTTCAAAACGTGTTATAGATAATGTATTTATTTCCGTGCTTTCAATAGACTTTAGTACCTTAATTCCTTCTACTGTTTCTCCTGAAAGAGAAATTATTACAAATAAGTCCTTACTAGTAAACTTTTTTTGTATAAGCTGAACTTCCCCTAGGTCAAATAAATCAATAACATATTTTCCTACTGATAAGAATATTCTCTTAAACTCTTCTGCCTCTGCTTTTTGAGCATTTCCAGTTCCATATATATAAATCGTTTCTGCATCATATATTAAAGAACAAATATCATTGTATTTATGTTCCTTAATTTCATCAATTATCTTGTGATATGTTTTGCAAGCTTCTTCTATATCTAAATTTGATTTTTCATAGGATTTAGAATCTGATGATTTTAACAAATACTTTAATTCAGCAAAAGAATTTAATTCTAACTTACGACAAAATCTAAGCAATGTTGTTCTTGATACATGGCATTTTTCTGCAAGTTGCTCGCAAGTCATTTCTTTACAACTATCTTGGTTGTTTATTATATAATTGAAAATTTGATGATCATTTTGCGTTAATTTATCATAATTATTATTTATTAATTCATTAATTTTCATAAAATACCCCTAAATTATTTATATATATTTTTAATATAATTATATATAAATTTACTTTATTTCTACAACTCACATTTATCTAAAAAACAATAAATTATATTACACTTAAAGTATTTTACCAACTTAATCCAAGTACTTAGTTTTCACATTTACATTTCCACCATGATCTCCATCATCTACACAATAGAAATCAACATTTTTGTTATAATTAATACATCTTTCATATAACTATATACTTTGCTCAAATGGATCAACTCGATCTTTGTTCACATGGATTATTACTAAAAGATTATTCTCTCATTGATAATATCTCAACAAATTTTGTAGAAGCTAATGAAAGTGATACGCTCTTTAAATAACAAACTCCGATACTTCTACTAGGTATTTCTTCTAATACTTTAACCTCATATAATAATCCTTGCTCTAAATAATCCTTTGAGAACTCCTTTACTACACAAGCAATACCTAAATTTATCTTTGCAAATTCTAATAATAAATCAAAGGATCCAAGTTCAAATTCTGGTGATATTTTTATCCCATTAGATAGCATAAAATTCTCTACATATTTTCTTGAATTTGAATTAGGTTCTAGAAATATTAAAGGATATTTAACCATTTCTTCTAATGAAATTTTCTTCTTTGTTAAATCCTTATACTTCTCTCCACAAACAAAAATATCTCTAACTTCCCCACAAGTTATAAATTCTAATGAAGGATCATCAATTGGTAAATTACAAATTGCAATATCAATTTCTCCTGACTTAATTAAAGCACATAATTCTAATGTAGTTCCATTTATAATCTTAAACTTAAGATTAGGATATCTATTATGAAATTCTTCTAAGTATGGAAGTAGAAAATATTTAGATATAGTGTCTCCCACACCAATCTTTAACTCTCCTATAGTTAAATCTTTGAATTCTAATATTTTTTTTTCTCCAACATTAATTAAATTAATTGCTGAATTTACATATTCATATAATAGACTTCCCTCATTAGTTAAGGTTACACCCTTTGATGTTCTATTAAAAAGTCTAATATCTAGTTCTCCTTCTAATTGCATTATAGCTTGACTAACTGCTGGCTGTGTCATGTAAAGCTCCTTTGATGCTTTAGAGAAGCTTTTACTTTTTCCTACCTGACAAAACACCTTATATAAATCTAATTTAGTAATCATATAAGTACTCCTTATACCCTGTATTCATTCTATTTATTTTACTTATATCATCTTTTGAGGTATATTACAATAGTATGAAATATTTGAAAATAAATTTAAATTGTTAGGAGAGATTATTTTGGAAAGAGTTGTTGGTACAGTTGTTAGAGGACTTCGTTGCCCAATCATTAAAGAAGGCGATAAAATTGAAGATATTGTTGTAGAAAGCGTACTTAAAGCTTCAGAAGCTGAAGGCTTTACTATAAATGATAAAGATATTGTTACTGTAACTGAATCAATAGTTGCACGTGCACAAGGAAATTATGCTTCTATAGATAATATTGCTAAGGACGTTAAAGCTAAATTTGGTGACGATACTATTGGTGTAATCTTCCCTATCTTAAGTCGTAACCGTTTTGCAATCTGCCTTCGTGGTATAGCAAAAGGAGCTAAGAAAATAGTATTAATGTTAAGCTATCCATCTGATGAAGTTGGAAATCACTTAGTTGATTTAGATATGTTAGATGATAAAGGTGTTAATCCTTGGACAGATGTTTTAACAGAACAAGAATTCCGTAATCTATTTGGATATAATAAACATCCTTTTACAGGTGTTGATTATATTGATTATTATAAATCTTTAATTCAAGAATATGGTGTTGAATGTGAAGTAATATTCTCAAACAATCCTAAAACTATCTTAAATTATACAAAGAGTGTTCTTACTTGTGATATTCATACAAGATTTAGAACTAAGAAAATTTTAAAAGCAAATGGCGGAGAAAAAATTTATAGCCTTGATAATATATTATGTGAATCTATTGATGGAAGTGGATGTAATGAAGCTTATGGATTATTAGGTTCAAATAAATCAACAGAAGAAACTGTTAAACTTTTCCCTCGTAACTGTCAACCTGTAGTTGATAATATACAAGCTATCCTTAAAGAAAAGACAGGAAAAGATGTTGAAGTTATGATTTATGGAGATGGAGCTTTCAAAGATCCAGTGGGTAAGATTTGGGAACTTGCTGACCCAGTAGTATCCCCTGCATATACAGCAGGCCTAAATGGTACACCAAATGAAATAAAATTAAAGTATCTTGCTGATAATAACTTTGCTGATTTAAAAGGTGAAGAGCTTAAGAAAGCAATATCAGAATATATTAAAAATAAGGAATCAGATTTAGTTGGAGCTATGGAAGCACAAGGTACTACTCCAAGAAGACTTACTGACCTTATAGGATCATTATCTGACTTAACATCAGGAAGTGGAGATAAAGGAACTCCTATTATATTCATTCAAGGTTATTTCGATAATTATACAAAGTAATAAATTTAAAAAGTCATCTACAGTGCTTTTGTACTATGTAGATGACTTTTCTTTTATCAGCAGAAATTAAATATCATCTTCATAAATAATATTTAATATTTTTGAAAGATAATATTTAAATCTAGTACTTTTTAGTATATATCTAATATAATAAATATAATCACTTTTATTGAGGTAAAATATGAATTTTAATGGTTGGGGAAATTTTGAAGATTTAATAAGATCTTATGGTAACAATAATACTACCAATAACAATACTACTAATAATAGTAATAGTAACAATAATAATAATAATAATAGCAATAATAATACTAACTGTAATGACATACCACCAGGTCCATTCCAAACCATACCACCAGAGCTTTTTGCAATAATAAGTGAAATAATTGGTAATATAATAGCTGGAAATATTCCTTTTAATGTTCAAAACCTTATTGGAAACTGGTTCGAATTAATTGGTCAAATTATTTTAGTATTTAATGCTCAACAACAATATTTTGAATCAGGGCCAGGTAGATACTATGACCCAAGGAATTATAATATTAGTAATCCTTTTTGTAGTAATAATTCTACAAACACAAATGGCAATGCTTCAAGCACATCAACTTCTTCAAGTACTTCTAGTTCAAAAAGTAATGATATTAGCATAGCTAAAATAGAAAGTTTAGAAAAACAAATTCAGGAATTAACAAAAGAATTAAATGAAATTAAAACTTTATTAAAACAAAAATAAGAGGTAGTATCAATTCATTTTGGTACATCCTCTTATTGAAAAAACATAGTTATTAAAAATTATTTTATTTAAAGATACTCGAATCTAAAATGGTCTCTAAATTCCTTTTAAAAATATCTATTAAACTATTAAATAACCATTTAGAATGCTATTTTAAACTATTAGTATTCTAATAATGTAGTTTGTTACCTTCAATTGTATATAAAACATTTTTATTTGTAGTAGCTACTCTTGGTATCTTAATTTGATTTTTTGAAATTCCTTTCATAAGTAAAAATTCCTTTACCTTATTAAAAGTTCCCTCTTTAAGTATTATTACCTTTGGTCTAGCTAGTCCGCTTTTGTCTCTAAATCTCTTATATGCTAGATTACAACTTTTTAACTCCTCATCTAAAGTGGCTTCAATATTTCTAACTAATTCTTTTGTAACCTTCCCCTTAATTTCAAAATAAAACTGATATCTTCCAGGTGTTCTTGAATTATCAGCAACTGTTGTATACTCTATTAAATTAAGTTTAAGCTTATTTTTCGTATTATTAATTGCAGCTGTTAAATGCTCTTCAGTTGTTTTTTCTGATACCATATTTAACACTTGATTTCTTCTATATAAAAATTCTATTTCAGGTGAATTGTTATAAAAACCTATAACTTTAACAACATCACCTAACCTATATCTATAAAGTCCTGTATAAGTAGTAATAACTAATTCATAGCTTTTTCCTATTTCTAATTTATCAGCACAAAATGTCATTGGATTATTTTTATTTAATTCTTCCGATGGAATAAACTCATAAAAAACTGTATCTGGTATTATTACATATCTTATATTTTTAACATATGGATTTATACCTATAATACCTTCTGATGCTGCATAACAAGGTGAATGTATTGGAATTGACCCTGAATAATAATTAACCATCTCATCATAAATTGTAAAATTAGCTCCTGTAACTGCTGCTATATATTGTAGCTCTGGCCAAACTCTCCTGCAAATTCCCTTAAAGCCCTTTTTAAATTCTTTTTCTAATTCATCTGCCCTGCTAGCATTTGGAGATAAATATTTATTTAATGCTTTTCTAGTTTCTTCATCAATATTTAATGCTTTGCTTACTCTCCCTTTACGAATATCTTTTACTAACCTATCAGAACTTTTCTCCATAACCCTTAATAAATCTAATATGTTTGAAATAAAAATACCAGATATATATAATAACTTCTTATCTATTAGACCAAAAAGTACATGTAAATAAAGTGATACTTCCTTATCTTTTATTTTCATAACCTCATAAGGTGAAGTATATAAATATGGTAAGAAACTTTTCATGCCATTTATCCCACCTGAAGTAGCTGAACAAATAGGTATTCCCCCATCAGTATAAGTATTCATTACTACATCTGCAATCATTAATCCCCTACCATAATTCCAATTTTCTTTAAAATTATTATAAGAAAATCTAGTCATCAATAATGCCATATATTTTGCAGCTTTCATTCTACTTGACTTTGTTACTGGAATTAATTTTTGTTTACCTGTAGTTCCTGAAGTATTTCCAAAATACTCAACATTCTGTGTTGTTAATATATTTTTTTCACCATTAGCCATACGTTCAATATAATTATAATAATACGAATAGTCAGTTAAAGGGACTTCTTTCTTAAAATCACTTACAGAAAGTATATTTTTAAATTCAAATTTGTCCCCTATTTCACTCCTAGAATTTTTTGATAAGATATCAAACAACAAGTCATTATTAACTTTCTTAAAGTTTTTAGTTTCTTTATTAAAATTTCTTTCGACGACTCCTCCACAACCAATAATTGTCCTATAAAGTACCTTACTTATTATGGACATATTTGTACACATCCTATGATAGTTTTTCATAAGCATTATATGAAATTTATTTAAAAGTGCTAATAAATTGCTTACGCTATTCTTTTCTTAATAGTTAATAATTTTAATTTTGCAGAAAAGTTTATGATTTCTTATAAAAATAAATACTACATGAATTTATTTAAGACTGATTTTGCTAACTTTCAAAAATTTTGTAGTTACCGTATTTTTTAATAAAGTAACTACATTTATTAATTTAATGATAATTTATTTCAATATAGAAAATAATATTAATCCATCCATATTTAAAGAATAAATCTGTTTCATAATATTATTATACATACTATATATTCTTACAATATATTTCAACTTATCATAATCTCAAAGCTAAAAAGACCCCTATGTAATACCATTATACATAGAAGTCTTTCTTGCATTAAAATCTTATAATATTCTAATATTTTTTTTATCTACTTTAATTAATATATTATTTATGCCTTATATAAAGCATCTTCTCATATACTCTGAATTATATAATTTCTCCATTGCTAGAAATAACTTTTTTATACCATTCAAAGCTTTTTTTCTTACTACGTCTTAATGTTCCATTACCTTCATTGTCTTTATCTACATAAATAAAGCCATATCTCTTATTCATTTCACCTGTAGATGCACTTACTAAATCTATGCATCCCCATGTAGTATATCCAATAAGATCAACTCCATCAATATTCACTGCATCTCTCATAGCCTTGATATGCTGACTTAAATAATCAATACGATAATTATCCTCTACATATCCATTTTCATCTGGAACGTCTATAGCTCCTAAACCATTTTCTACTATAAATAGTGGTTTTTGATAACGATCATATAATGAATTTAAAGTTATTCTAAGTCCAAGTGGATCAATCTGCCATCCCCATTCACTTGCTTTTAAGTAAGGATTTTTTAATGTAGGAAATACATTACCTTCTGTTTTAACATTTACTTTTGGATCTGCACTAGTTAGTCGTGAAGCATAATAACTAAAAGAGATAAAATCAACTGTATTATCTTTTAGTAATTCTTTATCTCCTTCTTCCATCTCTAAAGTAATGTTTAATCTTTCAAACATCTTATTTCCATAGCTTGGATATTCCCCACGAGATTGAACATCAATAAACAAATAATTTTCTCTATCTTTTTCAATAGAAGACCATACATCTTCTGGTGCACAAGTATTTGAATAAGTATTCCCAGCAGCTAACATGCATCCTATCTTAAAGTTTGGATTCATGTTATGTGCTATTTTAGTAACTTTTGCACTTGCAACTAGTTGATGATGTGCAGCTTGATACTTTAAAGCTTCTATATTTTCTCCTTCTTCAAAAACTAATCCAGCACTAACAAATGGTAAATGCAATACCATATTAATTTCATTAAAGGTAATCCAATACTTTACTTTATCTTTATAACGTTCAAAAAGAACTGTACATAGTCTTTCATAATAATCAACCATTTTACGGCTTCTCCATGAACCAATTGTCTCTACAAGATGCATTGGTACATCAAAATGATTTATAGTTACTAATGGCTCAATTCCATGTTTAATACATTCATCAAAAACATTATCATAAAATTTCAAACCTTCTTCATTTGGAGTTTCATCATCTCCATTTGGGAATATACGAGTCCATGCTATAGATAAACGGAAAACCTTAAATCCCATTTCTGCAAATAGTGCAATATCTTCTTTATAGTTATGATAAAAATCAATGGCCTCATGACTTGGATAGTAATGATCCTCATCACATTTAAACATCTTCATTTCACCACTCATTACTGGAAAACGATCTTTTCCTGATGGAATTACATCAACTGTGGATAATCCTTTATTTCCTTCTAAATATCCACCTTCACATTGATTAGCAGCAGTAGCTCCTCCCCATAAAAATCCTTCTGGAAAGGTATTTATATAACTTTTCATAAATCTTGCCTCCCGCATGTCCTTATTAGTCTCTTCATTTTTCACAAAAAATTATAATCATAGAATTCTGTATTATAATTTATCTATTATATTATCAATAGTCATATTAAATAAACCATCTAAACATATATTTGCCTCTGGTAAATCTTCTTTGTTACCAATTCCAACTACTAACATATTTGCATTATGAGCTGCTTCCACTCCAGCTGAAGCATCTTCAAATACAATACATTCCTCATTTTTTAGTCCAAGTTCATATGCACCTTTAGTAAATACTTCAGGATTTGGCTTTGCTTTTACTACTTTTCCTCCATCAATAATAGCATCAAAATACTTTTTCATATTAGTATTACTTAAAATAAGTTGTGCATTTTTGCTGGCTGAGCCTAAAGCTATTTTATAACCTTTTGCCTTTGCATCAATTAAAAATTCTTTTACACCTGGTAGTATTTCATCCTCTGTCATTTTATTAACATATTCTAAATATATCTTATTTTTTCTATGGCAATATTCTTCTTGTTCTTCATTCGTCATTTTCATTCCGCCTATTTCCAGAATAATTTCAAATGACTTTGTTCTACTAACACCCTTTAAAAGTTCATTGTCCTTTAGGGTAAAGTTTATATTTAGATCTTCAGCTATTTGTTTCCAAGCTAAATAATGATATTTTGCCGTATCAACAATAACTCCATCTAAATCAAATATTAATCCTTTTATCATTTTTATTTCCTCACAAATCTTAACTTATAGTTTAGTATCCCAATATCCACAAAATGGATCCATAGGGTTAATTCCTTTAAACTCACTCTTACCTATAATTTTTTCTACTAATACTTTAGGATTAAACTCATTTGCAGTATAAGCATTAATATAAGTTTTAATCATAGGTACATCTTGTAAATGATATGGATTTGCAATAGAAACAAAAACTGTTGGTACTTCATTAACAAACCAAGGTGCATCTAAGCCCATAGGAGCCTTCCAATTAATACGAACTGTAGTTTGATTACTAGCTGTTTTAATATTAGCAAAATAGAAAATCACATCATATTTTTCTCTAATTTCACTAGTTGCTGCTGTAAAAAATAATTCCTTATGTTTATCTTCAGAAAATCTTTCTACATCAAAACCTGCTTTTTCTAATTCTTCTATAAATATACTACTTACACCAGGTTTTCCACTTGCACTTACATAATCTCCAAGTACAATTACTAAAGCTCTTTTATATTTTTCAACATTCATTGGAATAAGCCCTTGATTATTTTTAACCAATGTTATTGATTCATCTGATAACTCATAAGCCCATTTAACATGCTCTTCACATTTAAGAACTTTTAAATTATCTTTTGGTGGCATAATAGTTCCATTTTGCTTCTTAGTATGAATCTTTAAAGATGCTTTTGTAGCTAAAATTCTTCCTACAGCTTCATCTAATCTTTCTCTAGAAATTACTCCATTATTTACACCATTTTTAACTGCTTCATAATCTTCTTTTAGATTTCTTGTAAATAAAATCATATCGCATCCTGCAGCTATAGATTTAGGAAGTAAATCTACTCTTCTTCCCATAGAAGTAAATCCTACCATTGATGTTGCATCAGTAACAATTAAACCATTAAAATTTAATTTACCTCTTAATAGTCCTTGTAATAACTCTGGAGATAAAGATCCTGGCATTATATCTTCCTCTTTTATATCTGGTGAAAAATATCTTGTATAAGCTGGTTGCATTATATGTCCAGCCATTACTGTTTTTGCTCCACCTTCAATCATTCCTTTATATACCATGCCATAAGAAGCATCCCATTCTTCAACTGTAAGAGTATTTACTGAAGCTAAAAGATGTTGGTCTCTATCATCTACTCCATCACCTGGAAAATGCTTTATTGATACAGCCACATCATTCTCCTGGCATCCTTTCATATAAGCACTTGCCATAGCTAATACTCTATTTTTATCTGATCCAAATGTTCTTACATTTGTAATAGGATTTGAATAATTCATATCAATATCAATTACTGGTGCAAAAGCCCAGTTACATCCTACTGCACTTCCTTCACGACCTGCAATTACACCAAGACGATAAGCATTTTCAACATTATCGCTTGCGGCAACTTGAATTTGTCTACCATAAAAAGTGCCTTCATTCCCAATTCCATCACCACCAGCTTCTAGGTTGGCTGCTAAAAGCATAGGAATGTTACTTGTCTCTTGAAGAAACTTATGAATCCCATAAATTTTTTCACTTTCGCACGGCCTGTACATCATTCCACCTGGTTTATAATCTTGTATAATATTTTTTAATACTTCAAAATCATCTGAGTCCCCATGTAAACAAAATAATTGCCCTATTTTTTCATCTTCGCTCATTTTATCTAAAGTACTTTCAACCCATTCAATATCTGCATCAGATAAGAAAAATGGATTTTCTTTATATCTAATCATTTTAAGCTTTCCTCCAATTGTGCATTAATTAAGTGTGATTAAAGTTTCGGCTAAGGATATAGTAGATTTTTCTGTTATAGAAAATTTTGAATAATCATTACTATTTGTAATAATAACTGGTGTTGTAATTGAATATCCAGAATTCTTAATTCCATCCATATCAAACTCAACTAATATTTGACCTTGTCTTACAACATCACCTTGTTTAGCCTTAATATCAAAATATTTTCCTTGTAAATTAACAGTGTCCATTCCTATATGTATCAATATTTCAGTACCATCATTAGTTGTAATTCCCATAGCATGACCTGTAGGGTATAAGCTTGTTAAAACCCCATCAGCTGGAGATATAACTTTTCCTTCTGCTGGTTCAATAGCTACTCCTTTTCCCATAAGTCCACTAGCAAAAGCTTCATCTTTCACTTCAGAAATTGGCATAACTGTACCTGCAATTGGACTTCCTAACTCAATTTTTTTATCATTAACTTCTTTATCATTATTTACTACAACAGTCTCGTTTTTATCATCAGATTTATCCTTAAAGAACATTAATGTTAATACAAATGCGATAACCATTGCAACTAACACTGCAATAACTGACATCAATACATCATGTGCTGCATTTCCATTTGGATTAATGTAGCATGGGAACGCAAATATTCCTTGACCACCCATATTGTAGAACTTCACACCTAATCCCATAGCTAATCCACCACCAATAGCTGAAGCAATACAACTAATTATAAAAGGTTTTTTCAATGGTAATGTAACTCCATAAATAGCCGGTTCTGTTATACCGAATATTCCTGAGAAAAATGCTGAAATTGAAGTTGTTTTTAGTTTCTTATTTTTTGTTCTAAGTATTATAGCTAATAATATTGCTACTTGAGTAAAAGGCGCTGTAGCTGTAGCAGCAAATATTGTATCATATCCTAAAGTTGCTAAACTATTTAAAACTATAGGAATAAGACCTTGATGTATACCAAATATAACAAATATTTGCCAAAGTCCACCTACAAATACACCAAAAATAATTGGATTAAAATTGTAAAGTGCTTGAACAATTATCCCTATTATATTTGATAACCAAGTTGCAACAGGTCCAATTACGATAAATGTAGCTGGTACTGTAATAGATAAAGTAATTAATGGTACCCCAAAAGATTTAATTACATCTGGTACAATTTTTTTCGCAAATTTTTCTACCTTCGAAGCTAACCAAACTGCTAAAATTACTGGTATAACTGTTGAAGTGTAATTACTTAATATAACTGGTATTTTTAAAAAAGTTAAAAATATATTAGATTCAAATATAGTGCCATTAAACAATACATCTAGTACTTCTCCATTCATAGCAGAAATAATAGTTGGATATATCATACTAGCTCCAATCGCAAGTCCTATAACCTCATTTACTTTGAATTTCTTTGCTGAAGTATATCCTAAGAACACAGGAAAGAAATAAAAGATACAGTCACCAATAGCTGATAATATAACATAAGTTCCATCAGCTTCTGTTAATAAACCAGTAGTTTTCAAAATTACTAGTAAACCCTTTAACATACCGCAAGCACATAACAGCCCAATAATCGGTAAGAATATTCCTGAAACTGTATCTACAAAAGAGTTAAATATATTTTTATCTTTTTCACCTTTTGTCTCAGTTTCTGTTTCAGTTGAATTTTTAATATGAGCTTTTTCCACTACTACCTCATATACTTGATTAACATGATTTCCAATAACAATTTGATACTGACCACCCTTTTGGATTACGTTTACAACACCTTCAGTACTTTTTAATATATCTGTATTAGCTTTACTTTCGTCCTTCAATTTAAATCTAAGTCTTGTAAAGCAATGCTCAACAGAAATTATATTTTCTTTTCCCCCAATATTTTGGATTATAATTCTAGCTAATCCATCATATTTACTTGCCATTTTTATTCCTCCTTATGTCCTTTTTTTATTTCCACTGTCATAATACCGTATATTTTATATATATTCATTCCTAAAAATGCTTAAAATTTAGGCTAAATTTGACTTTTTTAAATAAATAAAAAAATGGTTTACATAATGCACACCATCTTTTTATTTATTGCCCTCTAATTGTTTTCTATATTTTAAAGGTGTTACTTTAAACTCTTTTTTAAAGTCTCTTATAAAGGATTTAGTATCTGGCTCGCCAACTTCCAGTGCTATTTCCGTTATAGTCTTATCTGTTTCAAGTAATAATTTCTTTCCTGCATTTATTCTTAATTTTTTTAAATAATCTTTATAATTAATTCCTATATATTTTTTAAAACTCCTTGAAAAATAATCTTTATTAAATCCAAAGTTTTCAGCAACATCACTTAAAAGAATATTTTCAGAGTAATGTTCATTTATATAAGTTATAATTTCCTTATATCTTTTTTCATATTTTTGAGATTGTACATTAATAACTTTATTTTTTTCTACTCTAAAGTATTTCATCAATATATATATTAGTTCATACATTGCACTTCTTATTTTTAGGTTATACCATTCTTCTTTATCATTATATAATTCTTTCATTTGTAATATTATATCTATCAACTTCTGATATTCTGCATTCTTGGTTAATATGAAATAAACATTATCTATATCTTGAAATAATTCTTTTAAAAATGTATATGAAATTATAATAGTACAACCGCATTGCTTTTCACCTGAAAAATCATAATACTCATGAGCTTCTTCACTATTTATTATTTCCATATCACCAGATTCCATCCTTCTTGTAACTCCATTTTTCCACAACATACAGCTACCGCCATACACTAGAAATATTTCAATACTTCTATGCCAGTGTTTCATAATATAACCATTATTTAAGCTTATATTATCTACCATTATTTGATGTGGAACTATCTTCACTGGATAATTTTCTCTCATTCTATTTACTTCATAATAACCCTTGTTCAATGTTCATTCCTCCATTATACAGTTCATGTTCTTATCTAGTGTTAAATAAAGATATTTATAGTTTTATTCTCCTAAATTTAAATTTCTTTATTTCTTTTTTTACCATTATACCGATTTTTCATCTTACTATTTTATATTCGTTACTTAGTCTATACCTTGCTTATATAAGCAACTATAATCGTCTTCATATTTTATGGTTTATCTTTTCCCATTTAAAACTATTAAACATGTTCTTACTAAATAATATTTTAATTAGTTCTACTTATAGTGTCTACTACTTTCTGTTATCATCAATTAATAACTTAAATTCACTTTCATCATTATTTATAGTTTCCATTGCCCTTCCCCTTTTAAATATACTCATTTTCAATTAGTATTAATTATAAATTCAATCTTAAAATTTAATGGTAATCAAATTCTTTACCAATAACTCTAGGAAATATTAATGTGCTATAATTTTTTTTAACAAGTAAATTTTATATTTATTAAAATACAATATATCTATAATTTACTTTATTAGGGTACAAAGATTAAAATTTAAAATAAAAAAATAGTTAGGGGGATATAATTATGATTTTATATTTTAGCGGTACTGGTAATAGCCGATATGTAGCTCGCAAAATTGCAAAAGAATTAAATGATGAACTAATATCACTAAATCAACTTATAAAAGAAGAAAAAACAGATGAATTAATATCAACAGATAAACCATTCATTTTCGTATGCCCTACTTATTCATGGAGATTGCCAATAGTTGTTACAGAGTTTATTAAAAAAACAAAGTTTTCAGGAAATAATAAAGTTTACTTTATTATGACTTGTGGAGGGGATACAGCAAAAGCCATAAACTATATTAAAAAGCTATGTAAATATAAAAAGTGGCAACTAAAAGGTATGGCTGAAATTAAAATGCCAGAGAATTATGTAGCTCTATTCTCTATACCTGATAAAGAAACATCAAAACAAATTATTAAAGAAGCAGATAAACAAATAGCTAAAATTATTTCTGATATACATGATGGAAATGAATTCGAAACTATTACTCCTAGCGGCTTAGGTGGTACAATTAAAAGTGGTATAACAAATATAGCTTTTTATAAACTATTTGTTCATGCTAAGGGATTTCATTATACTGATAAATGCATTAGTTGTGGAAAATGTGTAACACTATGTCCTTTAAATAATATTAATTTAAAAAATCAAAAACCAGTTTGGGGAAATAACTGTACTCATTGTATGGCATGTATTTGTGGTTGCCCTACTCAAGCTATTGAGTATAAAAATAGTACTCAAAATAAAAGAAGATACTATTTAAAATAATAAATTTTTAGCATTTAAATAATTATAAAGGCCAGTTAATTTAATTTTACTGGCTTTTTTTGCTAAACCACTTTGGTTCACTCACCTTTTCTTTCATCATTTTCACCAATATCTTGTATTCCAACAAATATAATGTTTATTAATTCTGTTAATGATTTCCATTGTGATTTTTTTGAATCAAGATAATAATAGTTTTTCGTTCCTTCTCTACGTACATTAACAATTTCTGCTTCTTTCAATATTTTAAGATGATGAGATACAGCAGGACGAGTAAGATGTGTTTTTTTTGTAATTTCTCCTACTCGTATACCATTAAAGTCACTTTCTAGGAGCGCAATTAATATTAATTGTCTAGTTTCATCACCCATAGCAGAAAGAGCTTTACGACATTCTTTAAATTTAAATGTAATTTCTTGTATTCTTTGATGACATTCTTTTTCCATAAAATCCTCCATCACTTATATGTATCTAACCTTCACTATCTCTTTTACTTCAGTAGTCTATATTTAACATCTTGATATCCTATCACTAGCATTGTAACAACATAATCCTTATGTTTTAAACTATTATCCCACTCAGATATTCTTTGTATTCATCGGTAAAAAATTTAATTACAATCAAATTTTTAATATCGTTATTATGTAAGCTTTTAATAAATTTTAATGCATATGAATTCTGTATAATAAAAAAGGCAAGTTTAAAACTTAAGCTCGCCTTTTCATATTTTACTAAAAATAAACTATATATGACTTTTAGTAGATTTCTTCGTGAATCATGCTAAATTATTATCCATGCACGTAAAGTAGTTTTGCTTTTATTTTCCTCAGTTTAAAAATTTATAATCTGTATCTTTTTCTATCATATAAATTATATTTTATAGTTATGCAAATTCATAATATTCGACTTATCAACAAATCCTGCATTAAACCATGGAAACTCTTTAGTTACATTTTCTATTGATTGTGAAAGCCATCTAACATAAGGATCATATATATATTTTATTAAATTTTCATCCTCTATATGATAATAAGGGCATAAATCAAATTCTCTTGATCCCAATAACAGTACACCAGAAAAATGATAAAATAATAAAGGTGAATCATCTACATAAACAACATCATTTTTTTTTGAAATTTTATAATTTTTTACATTCCACAATGCAACATTTGCTCCAATGGAGTTTATTATATGCACATTTTTAAATATACTAGGCCAATCTTCTACATACCTTTGGTCTCCAAAAGTTTTATTAGCTACATCATATTCAACAGTACATTTCTTTAAACACTTATCTCCCCAAAGCCTAAGTGCAGCTTTTGCTTCATCATTATTTTTAAATCCTACAAATCCTGTATTATATAATCCACTTAATTCATAATAGTGTTTAAACTCTTCTGAGTTTCTATGATCTATAAGAAAAATTGATGCATCATGATTCTCATTAAAAATATAATCTAAGTCAGAAAAAAAGAATAAATCTGCATCTACATGTGCATAGTATTTCGCATTGCTATATTTATTAATTACATAATATAAAAATATAGGTTTTAGTGTCCAACAATATTCATGAAATATTCTATTAGACTTAGCCATTTCTAAATCATAATTATTTTCCTCTACATCCTTTAATTGTACTAAAACAATATTTTTAAAGCCTATTTTATTTAGTATATGGTAAACAGAATCATTCATACATAAAATAAATAACTTAAAATCACTACAACAGTTTTCTAAAGAAACATACATTGGTATTAATTTAAATAAATTTGATTCCGATAAAATCATTGATAAATGATATTTACTCATATCTACCCTCCTCTTCAGTATATTTTTAGAATTTAATAATAAACATTATAAACGTCTCTTATTAAAGCTAACATGGCTTCTGTAAAGTGTTTAATTCCAAATTTATCTCTTAAGATTTTAACTTCCATAATTAGTTTGTTTACATCAGTATCTATAGTTGGAATAACTTTATTTATACTTATAAAATCCTCTCTAACGTAGCGACGTCTACATGTCTGAAGTAATTCTAAAAATATATCTAAAAGAGGTTTGAAACAGCTTACAGATATCATATTATTTATATCTTTAGTTAATTCATTAAAATCATAATCATTAATTGATGTTATACCAGAGGTACAAACTAATATCACATCTAAAAAATAATTATTATTGTATTTTTCACATATATAATTTATATTTTCACGTGTTTCAGGTATATTAATATTTGTAGGGTGTTCTTGATGAACATTTAATATATTTTTATCAAATATAAATTTGCTCCCAGATTTATATAGCCTTATTCCTAAATCATAATCTTCAAATCCATATCCAACTATACTTTCATCAAACATTCCCACTTCTATCACTCTGTTTCTTTCTGCAGAAGCATTATTAGTTATAAAAAATCTCCATGGCAGACGATAATCTTTTAATTCTTCATTATGATTTTTTAATATATTTTTTAGCCCTCTCATAAATTCTGCATCTAAGTCAAAAGACTTATTTATATAACTTCCATCAATTATTGATTCAACATCTATTAATGGAGACTTATCTACCATATTAGGCTTTTCATCTTGTTTAGGCACAGTTTGATCTAAATAATTTTCAATGCTTGAAGCTAATTCTTTATAATAAAAAGTAAAAATTCTTTTCCATGGAACTCCACATACAACTATATCTTTTTCTTCATGATGTTTTAAATGCCTAGTTATAAAATCTTTACTAGCTATCATGTCACTATCATGAAATATTAAAATATCACCAACTGCTCTTTTTATTCCTTCATTTCTTCCACGAGCAATTCCTCTATTTTTTTCAAGTCTCACAAATTTAAAAGCAAATTTAGCATTAAAATTTTCTAACATTTCTAGAGTATTATCATTAGATCCATTATCAACTACAATAACTTCAAAAATATTGAAGTCACAATCTTGATTATTTAAGGATATAAGATTGTAGTATAATCGCTCTTTAGAATTATATGATGGTATTATAACACTTGCTTTCATATCTTTTTCTCTCCTCCTTACTCTTAACAGATTTCTTTTTTAATTATCATCAATAGCAGCTACTGTAATATATTCCTTAAAATTTGGATCTATCTTTTCAACATCATCAATAATTTTTCCAAGTGCTCTTTTGTATATTTGATAAATAAATGGTATATTCACTCTATCTTCTTCATGAACCTGCCTAATATCATATTTGCTAATTATTCTAAATCCACTAAAGTGATAAAATATCAATTTGTTATTATTAACCATTACATTATCATTTGAAACTGTAAACTTATATTTCAAATAATTCCAATGCCCTATATTTATTCCTTGAGTCGTTATTTCGTAAACATTATTAAATAGGAATGGCATATCATCAAGATATTTTTGGTCTCCAAATTTATTATCTTCAGGATTTGAAGTACAGCTATCTACACACATTTTATCCCACCAATTAACACACTGTAATCCGTTAATATCTTTTTTAAAGCTTATAAACCCTGAGTTAAAATTTCCAGTGAGAGTTTGCATAGTTTGATTAAATTCTTTCGAATACATAGGCAAAAATATTTCTCCACTAGATAGTAAAACGGAAGCATCTGGTTGATTTTCAAAGATTACATTAGGATTTTGATAAAAGAATAAATCTGAATCTATATAAGTTACTCTATTAATTGAATCATCTAAAGTAAATATATGCTTTATAAAACCAGGCTTTAATGTCCAACAATATTGGTTTAATTTTCTAGAAGCCTTAATTTCTAACAAATCTTCTCTATTTAATTCAGCAATTGTTACTAACACTATTTTATCTAAATTTATTTCTTTAAGAAATTCATAGCATTTTTCATCTACACAAAGGATATATACTTTAAAGTTATCCATAGTTTTATATAAAGATAAAAAACATGCAATTGCCTGAATTAATCTAGTTCTTGATACAACCATACAAAAAACACTATTTTGCATCATTTATATCTCCTTTTTAAGGAAATCCGTATACCATTCTATAGTTTTACTTAGCCCCTCATCAATCGTATAATTTGGACTCCATCCTAATACAGTTCTTGCTTTCTTTGCTGATAAATATTGATGTATTATTTCATTACTTCCTTGATTTAATATTATAGGCTTCATACTACTTCCCATAATCTTCAATATTTTATTAACTAGCTCTAAAACTGTTAATTGTATTTCATTACTAAAATTAAAAGCTTGTCCCCCTAAATTAAGTTCAACAACCTTTTCAGCTAAATTAATATATGCATCTACTGCATCCTCTATATAAAAATAATCACGAATGAAGCTTCCATCACTTCTTATTACTGGAGCTTCCTTATTTAATATAGATTGAATACTTTGTGGAATGATTCTATTGAAGTTTAAATCTCCACCCCCATAAAGATTTCCACATCTTGTAATACATACTTGTAATTTGTAAGTTTCATAATAAGTTTGAGCAATTAAATCTGCACAACTTTTTGAAACATCATAAGGGTGCTTTCCTTGAAGCGGCATATTTTCATCATATGGAAGTTTTTCTTGATCTCCATAAGCTTTATCACTAGATGCTACTATTACTCGTTTAATTAATGGACTTTTTCTTGCTGCCTCAAGTATATTCCAAGTTCCTTCTATATTAGATTTAAAAGTTCCAAGTGGATTTCTATTTGCAACTCCAACAATGGCCTGAGCAGCTAAATGAAATACTGTATCTATTTCGTATTCTCCAAGTGTTCTTTCTATTAATAAATAATCTTCTAAGGTACCGTGTACAACATTAACCTTTTTATATTCTTCTCCTCGATATATATTTGATTGTGGTATATAATCTCTTACTAAGATAGTTACATTAGCTCCATAGTTTACTAGTTTTTTAACTAAGTAACTTCCTAAAAATCCAGTGCCACCAGTTATAAAAACATTTTTATTATTCCAAAACGTACTTACCATATTTTCCACGCTCCTTTTCCTTCGTTCCAAATTTTATTTACATTATTTATATCATTTAAAGTGTCCATAGCAGTCCAAAATCCATTATGAATATATACTGCCAATTGATTATCTTTGACTAATTTTTTTAATGGATTTTGTTCTAAAACGCATGTTGTATCATTTTCTAAATAGTCAAATATTTCTGGTTCAAAAACAAAAAATCCACCATTTATTATTCCATCAATGCTCTTTTTTTCCTCAAAAGACTTAGCTAACCCATCTTCTACACTTAAAATTCCATATTGGCTTTTCTTATATATGCCTGTAACTGTTGCTATTTTCCCCTGCTCTTTATGAAATTTTAATAATTCATCTATATTTATGTCAGCTAGTCCATCTCCATAAGTTAACATAAATGTTTCATTTCCAATATACTTTTGAGCCTTTTTTAATCTTCCACCTGTCATAGTTTCAATACCTGTATCAATGAAGTTTATTCTCCATGGCTCTGGTTCAGAATCTACATTAATATCTCCACTTTTCATATCTAAAAGAAAACTTCTAGTCTTCCATGAATAATCTATAAAATATTCTTTTATTTTTTCCCCTTTATAGCCTAACAAAAACATATAGTCATTAAATCCATAATGACTATATATTTTCATTATGTGCCATACTATAGGCATACCCCCAACCTCACATAAAGGTTTAGGAATATTCATTGTTAACTGACTCATTCTAATTCCTTTTCCTCCAGCAAGTATAACAACTTTCATCTTTTGCCCTCCATTATTTTTATTTTAATTAGTTTTTTTATTTTTCAAATCTAGTATTGAATCAAGATCTGAATATCCACAATTCTTGTATTCATCGTATAAAATTATAACTATCAAAGTAATTACACACCTATCATACATATTTGAAGTAACTATCTCATGACTTATATTTATAATACATTTATCTTTTATAAACTCATTAATTTCACATTCCAACTTTTTGGGACTTGCACCTTTTAATATCTTTACTTTCATTTTACCTACCTATCCTTATCGGTTTTCATAATATATATTATTCATGAACATTTATTGTGCTACTGATTTTGATGTCTTAGATTTAAACCAGAATTTAGTATATAGATTCAAAATACAAAAAATTATTTAGGGAAGTCTATTAAAGAATAAATAAAGTTTAGAAATGGTACACGCTCTAATGAATTATTGAAATCTAAATTTAAATTCTACGAAGAATCCTTTACTGTCTCTATTATCTATTTAATTTAGTAAAATCTATACAATTATCATTTGATATCTTCTCTTGTATAATATGCATATTTAAATTAATCCAACTAATACAATTATCAAGAATTATCGCATCACTCGATACCACATTTTCTTTTGATTTTAAAACACTATCCACATTATCAATATTCCATACTTCAATTTGAAATTCTAAGCCTTCAAGTATCTCTAAAATCTTCATTTTTAATCTACCTGAATTAGAAACTGGCTTATCTAAATAAAATATAGCTTTTTTAGTTCCATTTTCTAATAGAAATTCACCTATTAACTTAATTGCAACTTCAGTTTTATCTATAACTGAATAAGTACCCCTAAGTCCTGCTAAATCCCTTATAGTTTCATCCATAGACTTAATAATTAAAGAATTAGATAAGGCAACCTCTAAAGTTATTATTGTATTAAATCCATCTATATGTACTTCTTCAATATTTAAAAGATTAGTAATTTCCTTAGACTTTCTTTTTATAACATCATCATATCTAGATATTCCTCTAACCAATGCAATTCTTTGCCTTTCAGATAACAGATAATGATTACCTATGAAAGTTGAAGCTCCTTTAATTTTGTATCCTCTATTTAAAAGATACAATAAATCCTCCGCTGCTTCATATAACTTATTTAAATTTTCATTTCTAAATTCTTTTTCATCTGTAGGTACATAACCTCTTCTAGTTATTTTACTCATAATTACTTCCTTATTGATTCCTTAAACATTAATATTTTATTTATTAATATTATTAGACGGATTAGTATTAAAATACATATTGCTTTAATATAAAGTTTCTTTCTATTTTGCTAAATAAAAATGTAGTTACCGTATTATAAAATAAAGTAGCTACATTTATCATTTAATAATAAGATTATTATCCCACTAATTTTGTAGTTACTGCATTATTAAATAAGGTAACTACATTTTTATTTAAGTTATAATTGATTTATTTGCTTTATTAATCATCTTTAATCTTTAGCCTATTTCACTTTCAACTGAAGTTCTTGATTTAATTTGTAATTAATATAATATTTTTTGCTAAAAGTCACAAAATATCTTTATGAAGATATTAGCTAAAGAAAAGGTTATTTTATGACTGAAACAGAAAAAGCCTATATTGCTGGAATTATTGATGGTGAAGGTAGTGTAATGCTACAAAGAATACATAAGAATGAACACCCATCCCCTTGTGTATCAATTGCTTCAACAACATTAGAATTATTAGAATTGGTAAAAAATACTGTAGGGAAGGGAAGAATTATTTCTAAGAAAAATTATAATATAGAAAAACATAAAGATTGCTATAGTTATGTTTTAAGAAGAAATGATGCTATTCAATTACTAAATGATATATATCCATATTTAATAATTAACACTAAGAAAAAAAGAGCAGAATTAATTATAAGTACTTATAAATCCGTTACTTCTAGAAATGGGTACTACACTGGTGAGATGCTAATTGCGAAAGAGGAGTTTTATGAGGAGTTTATGGGGATAAAGTAAACCTCCTCGATAGTTGTATCGTGGAGGTTTTCATGGTGGAGGCTATACGTGACCTTTAAAACCCTCCATACATTTATTATATTTTCTTTTTCGCAATATCTATAACAATAATTACCATTTTTTTTAATATATAACTTTCAAGATATTGTTTCAATTAATAGTTTGTAAAAGACTTACCACTCGTTTCATAAGCTCTATTACTACCTTTATACATATCATGTAATTTTCTATTGATTTCTAGTATATTTATCACTACTGTAGCCATTTTGAAAATCACTCCAAAATTGTATTTTAATATTTTTATCTTAATTAAAACTTATTTCATAAATATTCAATTAATAATATTATTTGCTCTCTCTATCTTTTCTTCATGAGTAAATGATTTATTAAGTTCATCACAAACTCCATTATAAATATAAATTACCTCATCACGAGTTATAGCTAATCTAAACATCAATATTTGTATAGCACTTTACATTTTAACACTCTTTTTATTTCTTTATAATATCTATTTAAATTTATTTTAAATACTCATCAAATATCTTATCTAAAAGTAATTTAGTTCCATTATAATTTCCACAAATTTAGAACTTGTAGCTCTTCTCTATAAACATTTGTGAAAAACATACATTATATTATTCTTTCCTTGTTTGCTATTAAATTGATAATATCTTTCACATCATCCACATTTAATTATCTCTGCAAGTAAATATTTTCTTTTGCTTTATTAATTACTGTCATTTTTTTCTAGAATTGATCACAGCTTTAACTTCTTCAAAAACTTAATTAAATTCCTATTAAATATACTTATTATAATAGTTGTTTATACAAAATAGAAGCTGCCTTTATATATGGACTTATTTAAGTATATTATTATACGGATTTATGCTAGTACACTTTTTAATACTATATTAAGACTACATAACATATCCTTAAGTTTTTATTAATTACTAGATATTTTCTTCAAAATAAGCTCTTATATCATTAAATACTGGTGGTACAATACTTTCTAATTCCTTTGATATTTCCATATACTTCATACAAATGCTATATTTTAAATACTTATCTTCAAGTATTTTATATAATATATGTTTTCTATCTATCCCTTCAATTGATGTTAATTTAAAAATCGATTGTTCTCCTTTCACCCTAGATACTGGAATATCTTCATTAAACTTATAATATTCTAACACTTGTTTTTGTTCAAAATCTCCCTGAATATTAATAACCTCTTCTATAGCTTTAAATAATATTACTGGACTTAAACAATCTTCTATTTCTGTACTTATGTGATTTCCATTAGGCTCTAAATTTTTCAACCCAACTTTATATTGATTATCCACTTGGAGCCTAGCTATCCTTAACTTTTTATTCTTAGTTTGACTATCACATTCTATACTAACTACATTATCATCTGTGTCTACCAAACATAAAATCTTACTATCTATTTCCTCTGATTCATCTTTTTCAGATAATGGTGTATATAGATATTTAAAGATTTTAATTACATTGCCACATCCTCCAACAGAAAAGACTTTTAAATTTCTGATTTTATCTTGTAAATAATGTTCAATATAAAGTTTATCATCTGTTCCCTCGCATATTATCCAATTTGTTTTATCTGCCCTCATACAACTTAAAATTGAAGATGTCAACTCAAAATATCCTTTTAGCATTATATCTTTTGGAAGCATTTTTCTACTTTCAAAATAATTGTTGAGTTTAAATTTCTCAAATTTTATCCTGTAAAATTTTTCTTCAAGTTTTTTCTTAAGATAAACTAAGAATCCTCTATGTGTAACAGGTAATGACCCATACCAATGAGTAGTAATCATAATCTGATGATTAGTTGCCAAATTATTAAGTCTTTCAAATTGATTAAATGCTTTTGATATATGTAATGAATTTTCTGGTTCATCAATAGCCAATATAACTTGCTCATTATTTTCAATATTATTTGTTAAAAACGCTGTAGCTATATCTATTATTGCAATTCTCTGCTCACCTGAACTCAGTTCCCCTATCTCTTTCTTATCTTTCTTCAAAGTTCTAATAGAGAAATATGCTTCTAGTATTTTTTTCCTAACATCACTTGATGTCAAATTCTTTTTATACGCCCCTTCTACCTTATATTCGTAATTATCATCAATTTTTTGAATTATTTTATTTACTTCATCCATATATAAATTCAAAGAATCATTAAGATAATCTATAACACTAATATTATTTCTTCTCTTTTCACTTTGGAATTTCTTTTCATTTAATATTTCATCAATATCATCAAGTATATTAGAATTCATTAAATTTTGTATTTCTTTACTCTCTATTCTTAATATATCCGAACTTGAAGTTTGTACAGGAATGTAAATATATTTATAATATCCCTTTATAGCTTCTAATATTAAATCTTTATTATAATCTATTAATTCACTAGGAATTTTGCTTTCTAAATCATTATTAAATGTTATAAAATCAAGTTTAGATTTATTTTCATATTTAATACCAATTAACAACAAATAGTATTCATCCATATTAAATTTCAACTTTAATTCATCTCTTTGTAGAAAGAAATTCTTATATTCGGGTTTATTTAAATTAGAATTAGCATCAATAGTAACTGACCAAAAATATGTACTTAAAAACTCAATATATTTTATCATATCTGGACTTTTAGATATTTTTTTAAATAAATCTATTTTCTTAATTAAAAATACTGGTGCTATAAATGCCTGTGATTTCTTAGTTCCTTTCGTAATGTTCCAATATCCATTATTAAAGTACGTATTCAAAGCTTCTAATGTTGAGCTTTTCCCCACTCCATTATCACCAATAAATGATGTAAATTTATTATCATACTCATCACATATTGGTATATAGTTAACCCCTTGATACACCTTATAGTGTCTAATAAATAATCCACTAATCATAATAATATTATTCTCCTCATAAATATAGAATCAATCATTTTTTCTTTTGTTACCTCCCTCATATCTCAACTCTTTAAAAATAAGTTTCAACTTTACATCATTATTTTTAATAATATTTAGATAGTTTCAATTTCTAATTCAGTAAAACTCCAATTGATAATTAACCTCCTTAACTAGATATCATATTACATATTATAGCCTCTACTTCATTATTTTTCCACAAATTTATAATTAAAGATTTTTACTTGCCCTAATATAATAACCATCACTGTATCTTTCATCTAAATTATATTTTTTAGTATTACTTATTACTTTTACTTTATTACTATTTTAAAGCAATAAAATAAACCCACGAAAATCAAAAATTATGATTTTCGTGGGTTTCATGGTGGAGGCGAGGGGTCATGTGCATCCATAATTTCTTAATGGCACTGACTATATCTTAGTGTATAAATCTTATACACTCTTGGCGTCTTATAGAAGCTCAGTATAGTTTATGTCTTCTATCCTAGTATTCCATTGCTTTCGCTTTAGGAACCTATAAGTCGATACGAGGCTGTTGAATTTCTTCACATACCTCTCGGTATTGCCGGTAAGTAGCACTACTTACTACGGGTTCACCGATAAAGCCAAGTTATCACTTATGAATCACTTCATAAGGCGACTCATCTTACGAATCGAACCCCTGTCCGAAAGTAGACCAGCCTGACTTTCTACGAGCGTAGTTTGTGACTAAAATTTCGGTCCTTAGTTCGCTCACAAACAAACTCCTAATTCCCTAGCTTCATGAATACCCCTTTAGCTCAAAGCTTTGCTAAACTTCGTTTCCCACTTCAATGACACCAGTGATCCAGAGCGTGGGCACCCTGGGCTGATGAGCGGCTATATTAAGCTGCTAATGCAAAATTGTCTTCTGCGTTTATCTTTAATGCATACTTTATTATCGAGGTGACATGCTTGCCTCGGCTCGCTTATCAAACCCATCTTACCCCCGTCGAAGCCAAAACGCCCCCATGTATGAGATAATAATATGGTCTAAACGCTAAATTCCATATTCAATTTTTAAATTCAAAAGTTTTTAATCAAAATTATGTTCTCATTATATATCAATTAATTAATTTAGTCAAGGGACATATATTTTTGTTTGTAAGAGATAAATTCCTTGACTAATTAATTAACTTTTAACATTCTAAAACAGACAATTTATATAATACCTAATTCTACTTAAAATATCAATGGTTAATTTTACCTAAATTAAAATTTCTTATCTTTTGCTCTCTTTAGGCTTAAAATGTTACTTTTTAGCCCTATTTAGCTAATAAAAATAATCTTAAAAAAATTATTTAAAGTAAACTTCTCCATCTTCTATCTTATCTATAGTAACTAGAGATTCAACTCTTATTCCTTTGTCTTCTAAGTGAGCTCTTCCGCTTTGGAATCCTTTTTCTATAACTATTCCTACTCCAACAACTTCAGCTCCAGCTTGTTTAACAACATCTATTAATCCAAAAACTGCACATGCATTTGCTAAGAAATCATCAACTATAAGGATTTTTTCTCCTGGTTTTATGAATTTCTTATCAACAACAACATTGTATATTGTTTTTTTAGTGAATGAATAAACTTCTGAGTTAAATACCTCTTCTCTCTTGTTTCTTGGTAATCTTTCTATTTTCTTACCAAAAACAACTGGTACATTATCAAAGTATTGAGCAGTTATTATTCCTAATCCTATTCCTGTTGATTCTATTGTAAGGATTTTGTCTATTTGATCATTTTTAAATCTATCTTTAAATTCTTTTCCTACTTCGTTAAAAAATTCTACATCCATTTGGTGATTTAAAAAAGAATCAACCATTAAAATATTATCTTCTGTAACTCTACCTTCTTTTTTTATCTTATCTTTTAATAGTTCCATTTGGTTACATCCTTTCTTACTATTAATTTATAGTATTAACTTCCTATATTATATCATAATAGGAAAACCTATTGCTATCTAATTTTATTATACAGTATTCTTATTATTCATGTAATCCTTTTTAGTAATTCTTTATATAATAATAGTAGAAGAATATTTAGGAGAGATAAATATGACTTCATTTCAATCATTAATAATAATACTTATATGTATTTTATCCATAATTATAATTTTATATTTAATCGAGTCAGATAATTTTCTGCCAGAAAAACAAATAAGGAAATATGTCTCTCTAGGGAAATTTAAACATGCTCTTTATCTTTTAGACAAGTATTCAGAAAAATTAGATCCTCTATTTTTCTATAATAATAAAATTTTAGTACTATCAAAGCAAAAAGATTTTGATGCAGCCTATGAACTTTCCATAGAGGCAATAAAAAAGCTTAAAGAACCTAACTATGAGCTATACAATAATATTTCATTTGTATATTACAATCTAAAACTTTACCATAGAACTATAGATTTTTCAGAAAAAGCCTTAAAATTAAATCCTATAGATACCTTTGCTTTAAACAATAAAGGTTTCTCTTACATTGAAATAGGGGAATATTCTAAAGCTGAGGAGTGTTTTGATAAAGCATTAGAATTTAATCCTTATTTTAAAAATGCCTTATCTGGAAAGGCATTTTGCGCTTTTGAAAAGGGTGATTATCTTCTTGCTACTAAATATCTTCAAGATTTTGTTTCAATTGAAAAAAATAATGCCTCTGCCTATAAAAGATTAGGAGAATGTTACTTTCTTTTAAATGACTTAAAAAATAGTTCTAAAATGTATGAGAAATCCTTAGAAATAGACCAAGAAAATGATGCTTCTTATTGTGAATATGCAAATGTACTTCTTTGCTTAGGTCACTATGATAAAGCCCTAAACAATTTAAATAAGGCACTTGCCATATCACCCTATAACTTTATGGCCTTTTATTATAAAGCAAGAGCTTACTCCTTAAAGAAAGATTTTGATAATGCCTTTTATTATTTAGAAAGAGCCTTTAACTATTGTGACTCCTTAAAAGAAATAGCTCTTAAGGATGAAATGCTTACAAACTTAAAGTTTTTCTCAAAGTTTAGTGAGTTATTAGAGATTCATAATATACAAAACTAACTTTTAAAGTGAAAAGCTAAAAATTATCCTAATTAATTTTTCATAGGTTTAGAATCAATATAAAAAACTTATTGAAGTCTAAAAATTACACCTATTAATTTTTAAACTTTAAGAGTTAGTTTTAATTTATACTGATTAATTTCTTTATTATTAATTTTAATAATACTTCCTTTTTAAATTTCTGTAGAAAAATCTTATATAAGAAGTTTAAAATATGAGCCTTTAATAATACTTAGTTTTTATACTAACTTTATTAAGGCTCTAATTCTATTTATAAACTCCGAACTTTCTAAGAAGCATTTACTCTTTTAGATTTATTTTAATCTCTAAAATATATTTTTAAACTACTCACTATAATCCTCTACACTTATACTTAAGAAAATACAGTCCTTACTTTTATTAATGGCTTCTTTTATTTCCTCTGAATCCATGTCCATTCCTATAATATTACTACTAATTCCATTTTCTGAAGTTGCATAATAAAGACAAACTCTCTTTCCTTTTTCAAGCTCTAAATCATAATCACCAGCAAAATTAGCACTTAAATAGTCCTTTATATTTTCCTCAGCCTTGTAATTATGATGACTATAAACTCCCTCTTCACCTAAAAGACAATTTATCCTATTATCTTCCTTAAAATTTATTCCTAAGGTTATATTCTCTTTTCCCTTTTCATAGGTTTCACTTACACTTGTTAAAATAGTTTCATTTTTAACTTCTTTTCCATCTTTATAAACCTCATAATTTAAATCAATCTTATACCCCTTACCTTTAGAAATATTTTTCACCTTATAGAAAAAAACTCTATTGTCAGTTAAACTTAAAATCTGCTCCTCTTTTTCTGAAAGCGGCTCAAAACTTATCTTTGCAACATCCTTTTTAGAAAAGTCTCCACATCCCATAAATAAGAATACTGGAATTATAGCTAAAATTACCCCTTTTAAAATTCTCATTAAAACACCCCTATATTAAATTTTATATTATAATTTGCAAATCCCTATTTATATTAATTGCAACTATTTTTTATATTATATGATCAATTTCTAATTATAACCTAATCTTTTAAAAATTTATTCTTACTTAAAGTTTTTTATATCTTTAGTTTTCAAGGCTCTCCTAAAATTTTTAATTTATAAATCCCCTAAATACTGCCTCCTTTTAATTTATAGTTTCCTAAATTACTACCTCTATAAACTTTAACCTCATTCCCCCTTATAAAATTTCTCCTTTACATAAGTTAATAAAAACATATAATAACCTAATTTAATATAAAACTTTATAAATTAATTAAGAAGCAAAAATGCCTTGATTAAAATATAAAAAAGGTACTTAAAAGATAAAGTTTTTAAATAAAAAAATAATAACTTTTTCTTCTAAGTACCTTCTAGAAAAGAATCTAATATCTATTTCTTTCCTTAAGTTGTCTATCCATTTCTCTCTTATGAGCCTTTTCAAGCATTGTATCTCTCTTGTCGTAGTTTTTCTTACCTCTACAAACTCCTAAGTTAACCTTAACTCTTCCATTCTTTAAATATAAAGAAAGTGGTATTAAAGCAACCCCTTGTTGTTGAACTATTCCTATTAATCTTTGAATTTCACTTTTATGAAGAAGTAATTTTCTTTTTCTTAAAGGATCAACATTAAATATGTTTCCTTGCTCATAAGGACTTATATGCATGTTATTTATAAATATTTCTCCATTATTTATATCTGCATAACAATCCTTTAAGTTAACTCTTCCGTTTCTAATAGACTTAACCTCTGTTCCAACTAAAGCTATACCTGCTTCCATAGCCTCATCAACAAAGTAATCATGTCTAGCTTTTCTATTCTCTGCTAATGTCTTATTGTCTTTTCTCTTTGCCATACTTCTCACCTACTATGGTTATATTAAAAGCAATTTTACTTACCCAAAGCAAAACGCCTCTTATTTCTTTTCTTTGCTTATTATTTTAACATATTTACTATTTAAATGTAAATTCACAAAACTATACTTATTAACCCTAAGCTAATAAGCCCCTATATCCTCCCCATAAAACCCATAAAAGCTTCAAATCTTTTTATCATGCCCTCTATACTTTTCCATATAAAAAGATTGAAATCCCCTTATACTTTAACTAAATAACTCTTAAAGATAATAATTTTATATGTGAATTATTCTAATATTTAATAAGCTAATAAATATTCTAATTTTAGATTTTATCCTATTATATAAACTTATCTCCTAGAAGCCTTTAATTATATAAAGATATTAATAAAACTTACAAACAATATGAAGAGAATATCTAGATAAGCTTTACAATTTAAATAGTAATTTTAAATAGCTCCTATATAAAATAAAACTAAATTACTTTATATATATCTACTCCTATTATATTAAATACTAAGTTTATTAATTTAATAAAAAGATATTAATAAAACTTATAGATAGAATGTAGTAATTCTCGAAATCTATCTATAAGTTTTTCTATCTTCCTATTATTAAAGCTCTTCCTCAGCAGTTTCTTCTCTTGGCTCTATTATTTCAACCTTTCCCTCTGCTTCAAGCTCTTTTTTTACTTCATCAAGTAAATTCTCTCTCTTTTCAGTTTCAGCTTCCTTTTCCTCAATAGTGTACTTATTCTCAACTATTTCAAAATAAACTTCTCTAGTATCCATTTCTACTCTTGAGCAAAGAACCTTAACCTTTTCTCCAAGTTTATAAACCTTCTTAGTTCTTTCACCTATTAATTGAAGGTTTTCCTCATCATAGATGTAATAATCATCTCTAAAGCTTGTTACATGAACAAGACCTTCTACAGTATTTGGAAGTTCAACAAAGGCTCCAAATCCAGTAACTGAAGAAATAATACCATCAAATATTTCTCCAATTCTATCTTTCATATATTCAGCTTTCTTAAGGTCATTTGTTTCTCTTTCAGCTTCTTGAGCTATTCTTTCCATTTCTGAAGATTGCTTAGAGGCAGAATCAACAATACTTAAAAGTCTCTTAGCTCTCTTAGGATCGATTTTCTTATTTATATATTCTTTTATTATTCTATGAATTTGTAAGTCTGGATATCTTCTAATTGGTGAAGTAAAGTGACAGTAGTATTCAGCTGCTAATCCAAAGTGACCTGCACAATCTGGAGAATATCTAGCTTGCATCATACTTCTTAAAAGTAATGTGTTTATTACCATCTCTTCATTTTTACCCTTAACTTCCTCAACAACCTTTTGTAAATCTCTAGGCTCAATAAGTTCTCCAAAGTTAAATGAATATCCTAAACTGTATGCAAAGTTTTTAAATCTTTGAAGTTTTTCATTATCTGGCTCCTCATGTATTCTATATACAAAAGGTATTTCAGCCTTATTCATATATTCTGCTATAGTTTCATTACATACTAGCATAAATTCCTCTATGATTCTGTTTGCTATAGCTCTTTCATATGGTTTTATATCTATTGGCTTTCCTTTTTCATCTAAGATTATTTTGCTCTCTGCAAATTCAAAGTCAATAGCTCCTCTTCCCATTCTTCTATTATTTAAGATTTTGCATAACTCTTCCATAGCCTTAAAGTCATCTACTAAATCTTTATATCTTTCAATTAACTCCTGATCATTATCTCTTAAAATCTTAGTTACATCAGTGTATGTCATTCTCTCATTAGTTTTAATTACACTTTCATGTATTGAATGGTTAACCACATTTCCTTTATGATCTATTTCCATAAAGCAAGTTAAAGCAAGTCTGTCTACCTGTGGATTTAATGAACATATTCCATTTGATAACTTTTTAGGAAGCATAGGAATAACTCTATCAACTAAGTAAACAGAAGTAGCTCTTTTAAAGGCCTCTTTATCTAAAGGATTATTTTCTTTTACATAGTGAGTTACATCTGCAATGTGAACTCCTAATTTATAGTTTCCATTTGGAAGTCTTTCTATAGATACAGCATCATCTAAATCCTTAGCATCTTCACCATCTATAGTAACCATTTTTACATCTCTTAAGTCTGTTCTTCTCTTAATTTCTGACTCTGGGATTTCCTCTGAAATTTCTTCTGCAAAGGCTAAAACTTGTGGAGGGAATTCTTCTGGAAGAGCATATTTCTTAATTACAGTTATAATATCTAAGCCTAAATCTCCTCTGTTTCCTAGTATTTCTACTACTACTCCTTCTGGATTCTTTCTTCTACCATCTGGCCACTTAGTTATTTCAACAACAACTACATTACCTTTTTTAGCTCCATTTCTATCCTTCTTAGATATGAATATATCATTTTGAATTCTTTGATCCTGTGGAAGTACAAATCCAAAACTCTTATTATCTTCATATATTCCTATTACCTTTGTGTTAACTCTCTCAGTTATTCTTACTATTTCACCTTCACGTCTTTTGCCTTCTTGGCTTTCCTTTACAAACTTACCTAATACTCTATCTCCGTTCATAGCGCCATTTAAAGCATTCTTAGGTATAAATACATCAGTTACACCTTCTTCATCTGGTATTAAGAAACCAAAGCCTTTTTGATGGATTTGGATTTTTCCAGGTATTAAACCCACTTTATCTATTAAACCAAATCTATCTTCCTCATCTCTAGCTATTAAGCCCTCTGCCTCTAATGCCTTAAAAACTTTTTTAAATTGTTTATATTCAGCTTTATTTATGTTAAATATCTTTGATAATTCTAACATTGTCATTGGTCTGTATGCTTCTTCTTTCATAAGACCTAAAATTATATCTTTTATTTTCATGCTTTTTCCTCCGTTCTATATATAGATTTAAATGCAACTTTTATATTTTAGCTCAAAGCCTGTTTCTCTTAAATTCTAATGGATTAACTCACCTAATTATCTAAGATACTGCCAGGAAACATTGATTTATCATCCTACTAATATGATATGTTTAAATCCTCTCTTTGATTAAGGAAATTCAATCCAATATTAATCTAAAACCATTCTTGTAAAATGTTAAATATGAATTTTTAATCAATCCAATATAATTTAAAAGCCACCCTAATTATATGGGTGGCCAAAAAATAACTATTTAACTAAATTTATAGCTAATGTATTTATAGCGAATAATACAGATGCAAAAATAGTAACTTTTATAAGTCTAGCTTCTCTTGTTCTACCTTTATTTCTTGAGAAGAAGCTATCTTGACTTCCTTGGATTAATCCACTTAAGGCATCTGCTTTACTTGGTTGCATCATTATTGAAACCAAAATTACTATAGCTAAAATAGTTTGGACCACTACTAAAATTGTGTTCATAAGAAAACCTCCTAAGCTTTGTATAGTTGCATAATTCCATGAAATTATCATATCACACCAATGAAAAATTTACAATATTTATATCCTTGTACATCACACTTTTATAAAACAATGCATATTATATAGTTTGACTATTTTTCTTTCATATATTTTCCCCATCTTTCTATGACGATCTGTTAAGTTAAATGAACATTGCTCTTTTCAACTTTTGAGAATACAATGAGTTTGCGAAAAACATTTATCCCC
>OIEX01000029.1_pt1 | contig 143144 bp, 141 predicted proteins | sample 1581911 | NCBI WGS metagenome assembly OIEX01 (sample SAMN07977761, study PRJEB24534) | human gut metagenome | reverse complement strand
CTTTAAGGTTTCGTTATTTTGAGAATTGCAGAGCAAGGATAAAAATTGTGCAAAGACTTTGCAAGACTACAGTTGCAGGACAAAGATAGGTCAGACTAGAAGCAAACATTTCGCACGAATATCTTTGGTTAAAATTTAATGTTCTCACTCGCTCAGCCTCACTTCAGAAATCTTTTTTAAAGATAAAGAAATGTAGATTTACTCGTTCGAAGCGTCGCTCATGAAAAACATTAAATTTTATATAGTAATATTCTTAGCTTAGATTTTTGATTTTTTAATTTGAGGGATTTTCTATAGGAGATAGTAAATGATTCATGGATTTTTTTAAATTAAATATTTAAAATAAAACGAGTAAAGATTATTATAACTTTTTGTATGAATTGAGTAATGTTGTCATAAATATTTTAAAGAGAATGTTGAGGTGTAAATAAGAAGGTAAGTTTGATATAATAGTTAAGTAAATCAATAGTAATTTTAAATATGATTAATAGAAGCAAAGAAAGGAAATAATTATGAAGGATAATAAGTCGAAGATTTTTTTAGTTATAGGATTTATTGCTGTGGCTATTTTGGTCATGGTTTTTGTAAAAAAGAAGCCTAATGGAACAAGTGAAGTTAAGTCAAATCAATCTGAACAAAATGTTAGTGAAAGCTCGAACAGCTCTGAAAAGAAAGACACATCAGACTTAAATAGTTTCAAAGAAGCTTATAAGCAAGTAGACAAGGAAGATGTTTTATTTGCTGGTAAGGATGCTGGTTTTGAGAAGTTTTTCTCATACGATAAGCCTGTTTTTGTAAACTTCACTTGGATTGAATGTGCTCCATGTAAGGAAATGGCTCCGTATATTGAAAATACGTTCGATAAATTTAAAGGAAAGGCTGTTGTTAAGGATGTTGAAGTTAATGTGAACAATGATTTCGCATCACAAGCTGGTATTAGGGTTACGCCTACTCAAATTTTCATTCCTTTAAAAGAAGATTTTAAATTTTCCGATAAAGCTAAGAGTGTGATGGATGAATATTTCCAAGAGGTTACTGTTAATGGTAAAAAGGGATATATTCACGAAGGTTTGTTGAAGGAAAATGAATTAGAGATTTTGATTTCGGATATGATCAATGGATAGTTTATTAGATTTTTTATCGAAAATAGTCAAGGATTATGTTTATTTGGCTCCGATTATTTCTTTAGTTGCGGGTATTTTGACTAGTTTTCTTCCCTGCTCATTGCCGATGATTCCAATTATAATTGGGTATTTGTCGGGAAATAATTACGATAGAAAAAAATCGTTCAAGGTAGCTTTGGTTTTTAGTTTAGGTAGTATTTTAGTTTTCACAATTTTTGGATTAACTGCTGCCTTGGTTGGTAAAATTTTAAACCAATTTAGTAGAGTATTTTATATTATTATTGGAATACTTTTAATTCTTATGGCGTTTCAAAATTGGCATGTTATCAAAATTATTAGTCTCAATAAGTCCAGTAAGATTACAAAAACTGGACTTCTGGGAGCTTTTATAGCTGGTGTTATCCAAGCGGTGTTCGCATCGCCATGTTCAACACCTGTTTTGGTTTCGTTGATGGCTATAGCGGCTAATACTAGAAACATTTTATTTTCTATTGTTTTATTTGTATTCTACGGCATAGGTAATTGTTTTTTGGTGTTTATGTCTGCTTTATTGATGGGTAAAGTTGAAGAGATTATTCAAAATGATTCATATACTAAGGTTTCTAAGATTATTGAAATAGTTCTTGGTGCAGTATTGATGTTATTTGGATTATATTTCTTGTACCAAGGTATTTAGGAGGAAATTTATTGGAAAAAGACGTATTAGAGTCAAAAAAATTGCAAGATTTGAAAATTATTGCTAAGGCTGTCGGTGTTGCAGGTATTAGCAAATACAACAAGCAAGATTTGATAGAAGAGATTATTAGTCAGGTTAATATTAATGAGAGGAATAATTCTGAAGAAGATTATGATGAATCATCTTCTAACGATGAAAAAGATTTGAAAGATCCATTAAAAGTTGAAGGGATATTGGATTTGCACGAAAATGGATATGGATTTTTGAGATCAGAAGGTTATGATTCAGGAGATGATGATATTTATGTTCCACCTGTTCAAGTTAGAAGATTTAAGCTAAAAACAGGAGATTTTGTAGAAGGATTATCTCGTGAAAAAAAAGATAAAGAAAAATTCAATGCTTTGATTTATGTGAATCGTGTAAATGGAGATACTGTTGAAAATCTAAGAAACAGGCCTGATTTTGAAAATTTGACGCCGATTTATCCAACAGAAAGATTAACGCTAGAAAGAGATTCTAACAATGTATCGATGAGAATTATGGATTTGATAAGTCCTGTTGGAAAGGGGCAAAGAGGATTGATTGTTGCCTCACCTAAAACTGGTAAGACGACTTTGCTTAAAAATATTGCAAATTCTATTAGAAAAAATTATCCAGATATTCACGTTATTGTTTTGTTGATTGACGAAAGACCGGAAGAAGTTACTGATATGAAGCGTTCTGTTTTGGGAGCAGATGTTGTAGCTTCAACTTTTGATGAGATGCCTCAAAATCATATTAGGGTTGCTGAAATCGTGATTGAGAGAGCCAAGAGACTTGTAGAACATAAAAAAGATGTTGTAATATTGGTCGATTCAATTACTAGATTATCTCGTGCATATAATGTTACTAGCCCTTATTCAGGTAAGACTTTGTCTGGTGGACTTGATCCTCTAGCATTGAATGGTCCAAAAAGATTTTTCGGTGCTGCGAGAAATATAGAAGAAGGCGGTTCTCTGACTATATTGGCGACGGCTTTGATAGAAACAGGATCTAGAATGGATGATGTTATATTCGAAGAATTCAAGGGAACTGGAAATATGGAAATCAAATTGGATAGGAGCCTGTCAGAACAAAGAGTTTTCCCTGCAATTGATTTGAATAAATCTGGAACTAGAAAAGATGAATTGCTTCTTACTAAAGAAGAATTATCTGCAATTAATAAAATCAGAAGACAATTGAATTCACAAGAAAATAAAGATATTGCAGATCAAATTATAAAAATGATTAAAAACACAAAAACAAACAAAGAATTTGTAAAATCAATAAATGATTTGCACAGTTTGTAAAGAAAATTATAATGAAATATTCAAATTTGGTAGACAAGTTCATACTCATGTGTTATAATAGGTAAGTCGAAAATAATTTTGAGAAAAACGAGGTGATAATATGAAAAAAGATTTACATCCAGAATACCACGAAGCTACAGTAACTTGCGCTTCTTGTGGCAATACTTTTAAAGTAGGATCTACTAAAGAAAACATAAACGTCGAAGTTTGTAGTCAATGTCACCCATTTTATACAGGACGTCAAAGATTTGTAGAACATGGTGGTAGAGTAGAAAAATTCAAGAAAAAATACAACATGGATTAGCATTTTTGCCAGTGCCTTTTTGGTGCTGGTATTTTTGTGTTAAAAAATAGATAATGAACAATGAAAAGGTAAATTGAAATGAAGAAAACTACAATTGGGGGGCAAGCTTTAATCGAAGGAATTTTGATGAGAGGTCCTTCAAAGTATTCCATAGCCGTAAGAAAACCCGATCAAGACATTGATTTGGTTGTAAAAGACTTAGAAAACAATAAAATAAATTTGATGAAGATTCCTTTTATTAGAGGAGTTGTTAGCTTGTTTGATTCTATGAAATTAGGAATGGATGCATTGATGTATTCTGCAAGCTTCTACGAAGATGATAGCGAAAATTTTTTCGATAAACATTTTAAAAACAATGCCAGAAAAATAGAAAATGTGTTTTCTATAATAGTATCAGTGTCATTGGCGTTATTGTTTTTCTTCTTTATTCCAACTTTTCTTACATCATTTGTTAAGATAAATCATTCATCTTTTAGCTTCAATTTAATAGAAGGACTGATACGAATTATAATATTTTTTACATATCTTTTTATAGTTTCTCATTCAAAAGATATGAAAAGAGTATTTGAATATCATGGAGCTGAACACAAAAGTATTTATTGCTATGAAAAAGGACTTGATTTGACAGTTGAAAATGTTAGAAAACAAAGTAGACTTCATCCAAGATGTGGTACGAGTTTCTTGTTTACAGTTATGATAATTTCTATTTTGGTTCTGGGCTTAGTTGGATGGCCAAATCCACTGATGAGAATGTTGTATCGTATAATATTACTTCCGGTGATTGTGTCAATCTCTTATGAAATTAATAGATTAATCGGCAAATACGATAATAAACTTACTGCAATGCTTGTTAAGCCAGGATTATGGGTTCAAAAGTTTTTCACAGTAAGAGAACCTGATGACAAGATGATTGAAGTAGCTATCTTGGCGCTAAAAAATGTTATTCCAGAAAAAGAAGATGAAGATTTATGGTAATAAAGGATATTTATAATTTGTTCGATAAATCCGATTGTCTGATGATTTTGGAAAAATTGTATAACTATAGTTTCTCTGACTCTATTATCCATTCAAATGACAAGATAAATGAGAATGATGAGAAAATAATATTAGAATACAAAAAACTTTATGATGAGGATATTCCAATCGAATATATACTTGGGTTTAAATACTTTTACAACAGAAAGTTTTACACAGATTCTAGTGTGTTGATTCCAAGATTTGATACTGAAATTTTGGTAGATGAAATAATAAAAATAAATCGTAAGTTTGAGAACATATTGGAAATCGGGATTGGATCGGGGATAATATCAATCACTTTGAATTTGGAATTGAATTCAAAAGTTTTGGGAGTAGATATAAATAAAAAAGCTATTGAACTTTCCAAGAAAAATGCAGAGAGTTTGAATGCGACTAACGTTGAATTTATTTATTCTGATTTGTATGAGAATGTGAATTCTAAGTTTGATTTGATAGTTTCCAATCCGCCTTATATAGACAAAAAAGATTTCAATTCACTTGAAACAAAAATTTTAAAAGAACCACGATCTGCACTTTTCGGTGGGGATGATGGACTGTATTTTTATAGAAAGATAATAAATCAAGCTAGTGATTATTTAAATGAAGATGCTATGCTCGCTTTTGAAATAGGTTATAATCAAAGAGAGAGCATATTTGAGATTTTAGATGAAAACGGATTTGAAAATCACTATTGCATAAAAGATTTTAACGGTTTTGATAGAGTAATAATTGCGAGGAGGTAATTATGTTTGAAAATTTAGATAGTGTTGTTGATAAATTCAAAGACTTAGAAGTAAAAGTCGCAGATCCTGAAGTTATCGCTGACATGGAAAATTGGACGAAATTAATGAAAGAACACGCTGATTTAGAACCAGTTGTTAATAAATATTTGTCATACAAAGATAATTTGAAAAATTTAGAAGAAGATAAGGAGTTGTTGGGTACTACTGGAGATAGTGAAATGGAAGAACTATTGAAAGATGAAATCTCAACATTGGAAGAACAAATCGAAAAAGACCAAGAAGAATTGAAAATTTTGTTGTTGCCAAAAGATCCTAACGATGAAAAGAACGTATTTATTGAAATAAGAGCCGGCGCCGGTGGAGATGAAGCGGGATTATTTGCTGGTGAACTTTTGAGAATGTATCAAATGTATTCTGACAAAAAACACTGGACAACTGAAATAATGGATATTCAACAACAAGGTGTTGGTGGAATCAAAGAAGTTGTAATGATGGTAAAAGGAAAAGGCGCTTATTCTAGATTAAAATACGAATCTGGAGTTCACAGAGTTCAAAGAGTTCCTCAAACTGAAAGTTCGGGAAGAATTCACACTTCTACTGCAACTGTTGCGGTATTGCCAGAAGCAGAAGATGTCGATGTAAAAATCGAACAAAAAGATTTGAGAATAGACGTGTTCAGAGCGAGCGGTAACGGTGGACAATGCGTAAACACTACTGACTCTGCTGTCAGAATTACACACATCCCAACAGGTCTTGTAGTAACATGTCAAGACGAAAAATCACAAATTAAGAACAAAGACAAAGCTATGAAAGTTTTGAAATCCAGATTGTATGATTTGATGGAAGAAGAAAAGAATAAAGATAGAGCAGATGCTCGTAAATCTCAAGTTGGTACTGGAGACCGATCTGAAAGAATTAGAACTTACAACTTTCCACAAGGAAGAATTACTGACCACAGAATCAACAAAACAATATTCCAATTACAAAATTTCTTAGATGGAGATATCGAAGAAATGATTGATGATTTGACAAGCTACGATCAAGCTGAAAAATTAAAAATGATGAATTAAAAATTAACTCGAGTTTAATCGCTCGAGTTTTTTATATTATAGTAAGTAATGATATAATTAGATATATATTTAGATTTAGGAGATAAAAATGAATAGCGAATTAATTTATGAATATTTAGATAAAATCGGAAGAGATGGTTACAAGTTGGGACTTGATAGAATGCAAAAAACTTTGAAGATTCTAGGCAATCCCGAAAAAAGTTTTAAAATAATCCATGTTGCAGGAACGAACGGGAAAGGTTCTACATCAACTTTTATATACCAAACACTTAAAGAACATGGATATAAAACTGGACTTTTCACATCGCCTCACATAATTAATTTCTACGATAGAATAAAAATCGACAAGGAAATTTCAGAAGAAGATTTCATGAGAATTTTCGAAATTATCAAGGATACTATTGAAAAAAATGATATAAAAGTGTCTACATTCGAATTTATAACTTTGTGTGCGATTTATTATTTCGCAGAACAAAAATGTGAATATGTTGTACTTGAAGTTGGAATGGGTGGAAGATTGGATGCAACAAATGCTACAGATGAAACATTGTTATCAGTAATTACAAAAATTGGATTGGATCATCAAGAATATTTGGGAAATACATTGGAAGAAATCGCCTACGAAAAAGCTTGCATCATGAAGCAAAATGGAAGATGCGTCGTTTACGATCAACAAGAAAGTGTATTGGACGTTTTCAGAGAGGTAGCAGAAGAAAGAAACAACAAACTATATATTTGTGATTTTGATGAAGCTAAAAACATCGAAATCAACGCAACACACAATTCTTTTGATTGGAAAAATTTGCACATTGAAACTAGATTAGTTGGTAGATATCAATTATTCAACGCTCAGTTAGCATTGACTGCGATTGACGTATTAAGAGACGAACTTGATTTGTCTGATGAAGATATTATAAATGGGTTCAAAAACGCATACATTCCTGCAAGATTTGATGTTATTAGACACAATCCTACAGTGATTTACGATGGTGGGCACAATGCTGACGGCGTAAAAGCATTAAAATCATCAATAGAATCTGTGTTTGGCGATAAGAAAATCGTATTTGTTTACGGAGTATTGAAAGACAAAGACTACAACGACGAAATCAAACTAATTCATGAAAATGCCAAAGCTTTTGTGACATTTACTCCAGATTCTCCAAGAGCACTAAAAGCAGAAGATTTGAAAAAACAAATTGAAGTTTATAGTGATAAAGTTGTTGCAAAATCAAATGTAAATGACGCCGTGGATTATGCTATTGAACACTTCAAGGATGATGTAATTATAATTTTTGGAACATTGTACAGTGCGGAGCAAGCTTATGAACATTTATAAACAAGTTTTTGATGGAAAAAACATCGGGAAAATCTTGTACGATGAACCGATGAAAAATCACACTACTTTCAAAATTGGAGGTAATTGTGATGCTATGATATTTCCCCAAAACGAAGAACAAATAATCAATGTTCTTCAATTAATTAAACACAATGACTTTGCTTATAGAATTATAGGCAACGGATCGAATTTGTTAGTTAGCGATGATGGGCTAAGAGAAGTTGTAATTAAATTACACGATAATTTCAATGAAATTAGAATTGATGGTGATGTTTTAACAGCACAATCAGGCGCGTTATTGAGCTCTGTTAGTAAATTAGCTATTAACAACTCATATGCTGGTTTTGAAGCTGTTAGCGGCATACCTGGAGACATTGGAGGGGCTGTTACAATGAATGCAGGTGCCTATGGAACAGAAATGAAAGATATTGTTCACAGAGTCAAAGTGATTGATACAGATTTGGAAGTAAAATATCTTAACTGTGACGAGATGGATTTTTCATACAGACACTCAAGAGTTCAAGATGAAAAATTGGTAGTTTTGGAAGTTGAATTTATATTAAAAAAAGGCGACCGAAAAGAAATTCTTGATAATTTTCATGACTACACAGAAAGAAGAACATCAAAGCAACCTTTAGAGCTTCCTTCATGCGGCTCAGTATTCAAAAGGCCAGAAGGACACTTCGCTGGACAATTGATTGATGAAGCAGGCCTCAGAGGCTACAGATATAATGATGCAATGGTTAGTGAAAAACATTGCGGTTTTATAGTTAATGTTGGAGATGCAAAATGCTCTGATGTTGTAGCTGTTATAGAACATGTGCAAAAAGTAGTGTTTGAAAAGTTCAATGTGAAATTAGAACCAGAAGTGAGAATTATCGGTGGAAAATAAAATAAAATTAACCAGAGAATATCACGTGCATTCAGTTTACAGTCGTAACAATCACGGGAAAAGTACAATCGAAGAAATTGTACAAGAAGCGAGAGAAAAAAAATTAAAGACTATAAGCATAACAGATCACGGTCCAGGGCATATGATGTATGGAATAAAAAGAAAATTAATTCCAGTACAACGTCAAGAAATCGACAGACTCAAAGAAAAATACGACGACATTGAAATTTTGATGGGAGTTGAAGCCAACGTAATTGGCTACAATGGCGAGATAGATATTAGAGAAGAAGAGAAGAAGTATTTTGATTTTATTAATGTCGGATTTCACAATGGAGTTAGATTTGTAGATAAGAAATCTTTTTATAATTATCATGTTTTAAAAAGATTGAGTTGGATGGGGCCATCAGTCAGGAAAAAAATGATTGATTTGAACACAAATGCAATGGTAAAAGCATTGGAGAACAACGATATTTTTATAATAACTCATCCAGGAGATAAAATAGATGTGGACATCGAAAAAATCGCACAAACATGCGAAAAAACAAATACAGTAATGGAAATTAACAACCACCATCCACATTTATCAGTAGAAGAAATCAAAATTTCTTCACATTATAATGTTAAATTTAGTCTAGGAAGTGATGCTCATCACAAGAAAAATATTGCTAATGTGAATGACAGCATCAGAAGAGTAATTGAATCAGGTTTGGATATTAGTAGAATTATAAACATCGATTAGGAGAATTCATGGAAGTTGTAATTGTTACAGGAATGAGTGGAGCTGGAAAGAGTGCTAGCAGCCATATTTTAGAAGATTTGGGATATTATACATTAGATAATATGCCTCCATCTCTTTTATTAAGTTTTATAGATTTGACTACAAAAAGCAAGAAAAAAATCAATAAAATCGCGTGCGTAGTTGACATTAGAGGTGGAGAATTCTTCGCTGATTTGATGAAGTCAATAACACTTTTGAAAAATCAAAGCATTGATGTAAAAATATTGTATTTGGATGCATCGGATGAAATTCTAATCAGAAGATACAAAGAACACAGAAGACCACATCCTTTGGCTATCAACGGAAATATTTCACAAGGAATTTCTAATGAAAGAGAACTTTTGAGTGAAGTTAGAAATTCAGCAGATTCAATCATTAACACATCAAATCTTACACTAGGAGAATTGAGAAGAAAAATTTTATATGTATTTTCTCTTAAAGATGTAGACACCAAACTTGCAATATCTGTTGTATCATTTGGATTTAAGCATGGGATTTTGTTGGATGCAGATTTGGTATTTGATGTAAGATTTCTCCCAAATCCTTACTACATTGAAGAATTAAAAAAATCTTCCGGATTAAATACAGATATCAAAGATTATGTATTCGGATTTGATGAAGCAAATGAATTCTTAGATAAATTAGTAGATATGGTGGAATTTTTGATTCCAAAATATTCAAAAGAAGGAAAAACAAACTTGGTTATAGGAATAGGATGCACCGGCGGAAAGCACAGGTCCGTTGCAATAGCACAAGCTTTGACAGCAAGGCTTGAAGGAAATGGAGAAAAAGTTTATGTATCCCACAGAGACCAAAAATTTTGGTAAAAAAATAGTAACTATCGGTGGAGGAACAGGAAATTCTATATTATTAAGAGGAGTAAAGAATTTCACATCAAATATAACCACAATTGTGACTGTGGCTGATGATGGTGGCGGAAGTGGAGTTCTTAGAGAAGATTTGGGAATGCTACCTCCTGGTGATATTAGAAACTGTCTTGTGGCGCTAGCTAATACTGAACCGATAATGGAAAAATTAATTAATTATAGATTTTCAAATGGCCAATTAAAAGGACAAAGTTTAGGCAATTTATTGATAGCAGCAATGAATGATATATGCGGAGATTTCAATGAAGCGATAAAAGAAATAAGCAATGTCCTTGCAATTACAGGAAAAGTGTTGCCAATGACTTTGGATAATGTCAAATTATTTGCAGAATTGGAAGATGGTTCGACTATTGAAGGTGAATCCAATATCACGTTTTTGAACAGAAAAAACGGAGGTAAAATCAAAAGGGTATACACATCACCAAAACTTATTTTGCCATTGAAAGAATCCATAGATAGTATAATGGATGCAGATATTGTTCTATTAGGGCCAGGATCATTGTACACATCTATAATTCCTAATCTTCTAGTAACAGATATATCACAAGCACTAAAAGAAACAAAGGCAGAAGTTGTGTACATATTGAATATAATGACACAACCTGGAGAAACTAATGGCTACAGCGTTACAGATCATGTAGCTGCCATTATCGATCACGCAAATTCAAATATTATCGATAAAATAGTCGTTAATTCCAAAGAAGTAGACAAATATGCCAAGTACAGATATAAATCAATCGAAAATTCTACTCCTATATATCTTACTGATGAAGATCGTGAAGATATGAAAGAATTAGGAATAGAAATTATCGAAGCAGATATATGTGATATAAGCTATGACTATATTGTACACGATCCTAATAAATTAATGAAAGCTATATTAGAAAGATATTAATATGAATACAATTATTGAAAATTTAGATGAAAAAAATAAAATACAAGCACTTGAAAAAGCTGCAGAGTTAATAAAAAATGGAAGCGTAGTAGCATTTCCTACAGAAACTGTTTACGGATTAGGTGCAAATGGATTGGACGAAGAAGCTTGCAAGAAAATATTTGATGTAAAGAGAAGAAAAAGAGATAATCCATTAATTTTACACGTAACTAACGAAGATATGGTGAAGAATTTATCATCAGAAATAACTGAAGATCAGAAAAAATTGATGGATAATTTGTGGCCAGGCCCATTGACTATAATTTTTAAAAAAAGTGATAAAGTTAATGATGTAGTAAGTTGCGGAGGAGATACAGTTGCAATTAGAAATCCTTCTGAAGAAATTGCAAGATTTTTGATAGATAAATCAGGATGTCCAATAGCAGCTCCTTCTGCAAACAAATCAGGAAGACCATCTCCAACTAACGCCCAAGATGTGTACAGCGATATGCAAGACGAAATTGAAATGATTTTGGATGGAGGAAGTTGCAACATTGGAATTGAATCCACAGTTGTTGATTTGACAGAAAAACCTTATACGATTCTTCGACCAGGATTTTACACAAAAGAAGATTTGGAAGAGTATTTGGATGATGTTGTTTACGATAAATCATTAATTGATTCTAACACTATTCCAAAATCACCAGGACAAAAATACAAACACTACGCTCCCAAAACAAAACTTATAGTAATCAAAGGAAACATGGATAACATACAAAATTATGTTGATAGCTTGGGAATAAATACCGATGAAGTTGGATTTATACTCACAGAAGAAACTGCAAAAAATGTAAATTTTGAAAATGTAAAAATAATTTCGAAAAGAAATGATTATTTAAATTTTGCGCATAACATATTCACATACCTCAGAGAATTAGACAAATTCAACTACAAATTATTAATTTGTGAAGGGGTAAATGAACAAAAAATGGGTATAAGTATAATGAACAGGCTTAAAAAATCTTGTGCTAATAACATAAAAGTAATTTAGTGTGTTATAATAAAGAGTATAAAGTTTATTTTATAGGAGGAATTATGAGTAAAGTAACTGTATTTGATCATCCGTTGATTAAACACAAATTAACAATTTTACGTGATAAAAACACAGGAAGTAATCAATTTAGACAGTTAGTTTCAGAAATAGCAACTTTAATGTGCTATGAAGTTACTAGAGACTTTAAATTAGAAGATTGTGAAGTAGAAACTCCGATAGGAAAAACTACCGGCCAAACATTGAGTGGTAAAAAGCTGGGAGTAGTTCCGATTTTAAGAGCAGGTTTGGGAATGGTTGAAGGATTTTTAAGTGTATTACCAGCAGCAAAAGTTGGACACATTGGATTATACAGAGATCCAAAAACATTGAAACCTGTTGAATATTATTGTAAATTGCCAAAAGATGTTGAAGAAAGAGATATTATAGTTGTAGATCCAATGCTTGCAACAGGTGGATCTGCAGAAGCAGCAATTACGTTCTTAAAAGAACATGGATGTAAGAACATCAAATTGGTAAATATAATAGCAGCTCCAGAAGGAATCAAAATGGTTCAAGAAAAGCATCCTGATGTAGATATATACGTGGCAGGTCTAGATGAAAAATTAAACGATCATGGATATATCGTACCTGGTTTAGGTGATGCAGGAGACAGATTATTTGGTACTAAATAGCTTTAAGCTTTTAGTTATATACTTATGGTTTTAGAGTATTTTTTACATATTCTAAAACCATCTCTAAATTAGGAGGTGAAACAATGTCAGATACTGCTATATCAAAAATTAAAGAAGCTGAAGAGAAGGCTAGGCTTATTGTCGATGAAGCTAATGAAAAAAGAAAAAGCATTGTAGAAGATGCAAAATCAGAAGCTGAACAAAAATACGACGAAATTATCAACGAAGCTCAAAAAGTTCGAAATGAAAAACTTGAATCTTCAAAGAATAAAGCTATTGAAGAATCAAAAGATTTAGAACAAAAAGCTAAGATGAATAACGAAAGTATTAAAAACATCGACTTAGATACAGTTGAAGGACTTGTAGACAAAATCGTTGAAAGGATAGTGAGTTAATGGCTATTGTAAAAATGAGCAAATTTGATTTGTATTCATTTGATTATGATAGGGAAAAATTACTCGAAAATCTTCAAAAGTTTAATTATGTTCATATTGATGAAAAGAAAGTAGAAGACGAAAATCAAGGTGTAAGGAATTTAGATAATTCTGAACAAATTGTTAGCATTAGTGAAAAGCTTACCAAAGTAAAATGGGCTATTGATTTACTTGAAAAGTATTCAGAAAAGCACAATAAAATAGACGAACTAAAACAAGGTAAGAAAACATTTAGACTAGATGAGCTTACTAAAAAAGCACTTGATTTTGACTTTGATGAACACTACAAAGAACTTTCATCTTTGGATAAACAACTAATAGAGCTCGATCAAAATAATCAAACTTTGAATCAAAAGAAGTCCGAATTAATTCCTTGGGAGAATTTGGATTTGGATATTTCAAAAATCGATGATTTTAAAAGAGTTAAGGTAGTTACTGGAACTGTGAGTGATAAATTCATCGATCAGTTGAAATTAAACACAAAAGATATTGAAGATATTTATATCGAAGAAATTTCTCGAAATTCAGGCTTTGTATACTTGCTTGTTATCGCTAAGGATTATGAAAAAGCTCAAGATATCCTCAGAGACAATGGATTTGTCAATATTAATATTAAATCACATGGACTTGTAAAAGATGAAATTAAAAATATTGATGAACAAATCATTGAAAACAAAAAGCACTACAAAGAAATAGAAGATCAAATTAAATCAAAAACAGATTTGACTGAACAATTTAAGATTTATCATGATTATCTTGAAAACAACAGCTTAAAAGAAGAAGCTACAAGTAAAATTAAGAGGACAGATAAGATTGATATAATCGAAGGATACATTCCTTCTGACAAGGAAAAAGACTTTGAAAATCTATTACAAAACTCATTAAATAATAAGTATTATTTGGAAATGAATCCAGCAGATAAAAACGATCCAAATGTACCAATTATTTTGAAAAACAGAGGATTTGCAAAAGCTTTTGAAAGTATAACAGGAATGTATTCATTGCCAAAATACAACGAAGTTGATCCAACACCATTATTGGCACCTTTCTATTGTTTCTTCTCAGGAATGATGATTGGTGATTTAGGATATGGATTGATTGTATTTTTAGCAATATTAGTAGCTCTCAAGATTTTTAATCTTGATGAAAAGAAAAAGCAATTCTTGAAATTCTTTATGTTCATATCAATTGCATCGATGTTCTGGGGATACATTTATGGATCATTCTTTGGTGGAATTATACCAATGACTCCAATCATCGACACAAGTAAAAATGCTATGACTTTAATAATTTTATGCTTAATATTTGGTTTTATACATTTATTCTTTGCATTGGGAATCAAGGCATACATGTTGGTGAGAGATCACAAGCCTTTGGATGCATTTTATGATGTAGGACTATGGTATTTAATTATTGTTAGTATATTAGTTTTACTAATTGGTAAGTCTTTAGCATTGCCGGCTATTGCATTGACAATTGCAAAATGGATTGCTATTGCATCAGCTGTTGGAATTATTCTTACAGCAGGAAGGGATGCAAAAAGCATCGGTGGTAGACTTGGCTCAGGTTTGTATTCATTGTACGGAATATCAGGCTGGATAGGAGATTTCGTATCTTATATGAGACTTATGGCTTTAGGTTTATCAGGAGCATATATTGCAGTAGCAATTAATATGATTGTAAAAATGATGGCTGGATCAAGCATTATAGGATTTATATTTGGACTTATCATATTCGTGGTTTTCCAAGCGTTCAACGCATTCTTATCATACTTGTCAGCATACGTTCACTCTGCAAGATTGATTTTCGTAGAAATGTTTAATAAATTCTACGAAGGTGGTGGAGTGCCATTCAAGAAACTTATAACAGAATCAGATTATTTTAACATAACAAACAAATAGGAGGATATTATGGAAAAATTCTTTTTAGAAAATGGTGGATTAGTTTTAGGAGTATTATCAGTAGTAATAGCAGTTTTATTCTCAGGTATGGGATCTGCTAAAGGTGTAGGTATGGCAGGGGAAGCTGCAGCTGGAGTAGTTATTGAAGAACCAGAAAAGTTTGGTAAATCATTAGTACTTCAATTATTACCAGGTACACAAGGTTTATACGGATTCGTAATTGGTATCTTAATTCTATTTAAACTTGTAGGTGGAAATATTTCTTTGGCACAAGGTTATGTTTACATCGCAGCAGCGTTGCCAGTAGGTGTTGTAGGATATTTCTCAGCAATTGCTCAAAGTAAAGTAGCAGTTAGTGGTATCAACATCTTAGCAAAGAATGAACCTCAACAAGCAAAAGGTATTATCTATGCAGTAATGGTTGAGTTATATGCCATCTTAGCATTCGCTATTTCATTCTTATTAATGAACCAAATCCAAGCTTAGTGGTGATTTAGATGTCTAATTTAGATAATATAATTAATGAAATTCTTGAAGATGCAAAAAAAGAATCAGAACACATTCTAAATGATGCAAATCAAGAAAAAGAAAAAATCATTGAAACTAAAATAGACCAGGCTAATCAAGAAAAAGATACAATATTAAAAAAAGCAGAATCTGAAGCAAAAGGTGTATACGACAGACATTTATCTCAAGTTATTTTAAAATCAAGAGATAATGCGCTTTTTGCAAAACAAGAAGTAATTGATAGTGTTTTACAAAAAATTAAAGATAAATTAAAAAACATGTCTCTTGAAGATTATAAAAAATATTTAACAAATAGTTTATCCAAAATGGATTTGAATAGCGATGATTTGTTAGTATTGCAATCAGATAAGTACGACAGTTTGAAGAATGAAAACTTTAATGTAAAATTATCAGATGAAACAGTTGACAGCGGATTTTGTATTAAAAGAGGTAATGTATTAATTAATAATAATTTTTCTTCACTGGTCGATTCAATGAAAGATGAATTGGAAGTAGAAATTGCAAAAACTCTTTTTAAGAAGTAGGTGATAATATGAAAAAAGAAAATTTCATACATCAATCTGCTATAACTCGTGTCAAAGAAAAAGAATTATTGAGCAAGAATGATTATGAAAGACTGATAGATGCAAGTAACTTAGAAGAAACCGTAAGACTACTTTCAGATTCAGTATATCAATCAGAATTTGCGAAGCTTGATAATTATAAGAATTACGATGTTGCTTTGAAAAATGAGTTAAAAAAGACTTATAAATACATGTATGATATGAGTAGTTTCCAATATCCTGTTGATTTAATTGCATTAAAATACGATTATCATAATTTAAAAGTGTTAATTAAAGAATATCTAAAAGATGAAGATTTTTCTTCTATGTTAAGTGATATAACTAGAATGGAATTCAAAACTATGAGGGATTCTATTAAAGAAAATACCGAAAGTGAAATGGAACATTTCGATAAAGTTATAAGAGAATCAATCGCTGATTACGAAGAAAACCAAGATCCTCAAATGGTAGATATTTATGCTGACAGAGAGTATTTTGTGGAAACATCAGAAATTGCAAAACAAATTGATTCAGTTTTGATAAATGAATATGTTGAAGATTTGATAGACTTTACGAATATTAAAACTTTACTTAGAGTTCAAAATCAAAAGAAAAGCTTAGAATTTTTGAAAAAAGTTATTATTCCAAATGGAAGTATTGAATCTGAAAAATTTGAAGCTGAATTGCATTCTGAAATTACTGAAGATAGTCCATTATTCAAACAAGCTAGAATTTACTACTATGTGAAGGAAGCTATCAGCGAATATAAGAAATCAAATAGTTTGTCTGTTTTTGAAAAAGCAATGGATGATTATTTGATGGAAAAAATCAAAGAAATCAAAAAGGTTACTTATGGACCTGAGGTTTTGTTTGGATATTTATTTGCAAAAGAAACTGAAATTAAGAATTTAAGGATTATTTTTGTAGGAAAGATTAACTCATTGAAACCTGATTACATCAGGAGTAAGTTGAGGTTAAGTTATGCGTAAAAAAGTAGCTGTAGTAGGTGATAGAGATTCTGTGTTAGTCTTTAAAGCTTTGGGAGTAGATGTATTTGAATCTATTGAAAGCACAGATGCTAGAAAAACTGTAGACAGGCTAGCAAAAGAAGATTACGGCGTGATTTTTATTACTGAACAAATAGCAGAAAAAATCAAAGAAACAATAGACAGATATAATGATAAAGTTTCACCAGCTATTATCTTGATACCTTCTAATCAAGGTAGCTTGAACATTGGAATGAACAGAATAAATACTAATGTTGAAAAAGCTGTTGGAGCAAACATTTTGTAAAGGAGAGCTTATATTGAAAGAAGGTAAAGTATTAAAAGTATCCGGACCTTTGGTAGTTGCTGAAGGAATGGAAAACGCAAGCGTATATGACGTGGTTGAGGTTTCAGACGATAAGCTCATTGGAGAGATTATTGAAATGAGAGGCGATAAAGCCTCAATTCAAGTATATGAAGAAACAACAGGAATAGGCCCTGGAGATAAAGTTGTATCTACAGGACATCCACTTTCAATCGAATTGGGACCTGGTATATTAGAGCAAATGTTTGATGGTATTCAAAGACCATTAAAATCTTTGCAAGAAAAAGCTGGAGACTTCTTATTAAGAGGAGTTAGCGCTCCATCATTAAACAGAGAAAAGAAATGGGAATTCAAACCTGTTAAATCTGTTGGAGATGAAGTTGAACCAGGAGATATTATTGGTGAAGTTCAAGAAACTGAAGTTATTGTTCACAAAATAATGGTTCCAGCAAATGTATCTGGTAAAATCAAATCAATTGAATCTGGAGAATTTACTGTTGAACAAACAGTTTGCGTTGTTGAAGATAAATCAAACGATATTGAAATAAACATGATTCAAAGATGGCCTGTAAGAGATGGTAGACCATATAAGGAAAAAGAAGATCCAATTAAACCATTGATTACTGGTCAAAGAGTTATTGATACATTCTTCCCAGTTGCAAAAGGTGGTACCGCAGCAATTCCAGGACCTTTCGGTAGTGGTAAAACAGTAGTTCAACACCAATTAGCTAAATGGGCAGACGCTGAAATAGTTGTGTATGTAGGTTGTGGAGAACGTGGTAACGAAATGACAGACGTACTTAACGAATTCCCTGAGTTGATTGACCCTAAGACAGGACAATCATTGATGAAGAGAACTGTTTTGATAGCAAACACTTCAAACATGCCAGTAGCAGCCAGAGAAGCAAGTATCTACACTGGAATTACAATTGCTGAATACTACAGAGATATGGGTTATTCAGTAGCAATGATGGCAGATTCAACATCAAGATGGGCAGAAGCTCTTCGTGAAATGAGTGGTAGACTTGAAGAAATGCCTGGTGATGAAGGTTACCCTGCATACTTGGCATCAAGAATTGCTGATTTCTACGAACGTGCTGGTAAAGTAAAATGTTTAGGTAGTGACGGAAGAGATGGATCATTAACAGTTATTGGTGCGGTATCTCCTCCAGGTGGAGATATTTCAGAACCAGTTACACAATCTACACTTAGAATTGTAAAAGTATTCTGGGGATTGGATTACGCATTAAGTTACATGAGACACTTCCCAGCTATTAACTGGATTAACTCTTATTCATTGTATCAAGATAAGATTGACGAATATTTGGATGCAAATGTAGATTCTAAATTCTCAGATTATAGAAAACAAGCTATGAAGTTATTACAAGAAGAATCATCTTTACTAGAAATAGTAAGATTGGTTGGACGTGATTCATTAAGTGATGAAGATCAAATCAAACTTGAAACTTCAAAATCTTTGAGAGAAGATTTCTTGCAACAAAACGCATTCCACGAAACAGATACATTCTGTTCATTGGACAAACAAGCAAAAATGTTGGATTTAATCTTAACATTCCACAAGGAATCCTTGGAAGCTTTGCAAGAAGGAGCTTATGTTTCAGAAATTTCAAAACTTCCTGTAAGAGAAAAAATCACACGTGCAAAAAATATTCCAGAAGACGAATTACAAAGATTTGACGAAATTAAACAAGAAATTAAATCACAAATTACCGATTTAGTTAATGGAGGTGAACGTTAATGATTAAAGATTATAATTCAGTAACAGAAGTAGTCGGACCATTAATGGCGGTAGAAGGTGTAGAAGGCGTAAAATACGACGAACTTGTTGAAATAGAATTACAAAATGGTGAAAAAAGACGTGGTCGTGTTGTAGAAATTGACCACGATGTAGCAATGGTTCAAGTATTCGAAGGTACAAAAGGAATCAACTTACAAGAAACTACAGTAAGATTTTTGGGTAGACCTTTGGAACTTGGAGTATCTGAAGATATGATTGGTAGAGTATTCGATGGTTTAGGTAGACCAATAGATAATGGCCCTAAAATTATTCCAGAAGATAAAGTGGACATAAATGGTTCATCTATCAACCCAGTATCTAGAGATTATCCATCAGAATTTATTGAAACAGGTGTTTCTACAATAGATGGTTTGAATACTCTTGTTAGAGGACAAAAACTTCCTATATTCTCAGGATCAGGTCTTCCTCATAATAAATTAGCAGCCCAAATAGCAAGACAAGCAAAAGTATTAGGTAAAGACGATAAATTCGCCGTAGTATTTGCTGCAATGGGAATAACTTTTGAAGAAGCTCAATATTTTATCGGAGACTTCAACAAAACTGGAGCCATCGACAGAGCAGTATTGTTCATGAACTTAGCGGATGACCCAGCAATTGAAAGACTTTCAACTCCAAAAATGGCACTTACTTGTGCAGAATTCTTGGCTTTTGAAAAGGGCATGCACGTATTAGTAATCATGACAGACATGACAAACTACGCAGAAGCACTACGTGAAGTATCAGCAGCCAGAAAAGAAGTTCCAGGACGTAGAGGATATCCAGGATATTTGTACACTGACCTTGCAACTTTATACGAAAGAGCTGGTAAGATTGTTGGAAGAGAAGGATCTATTACACAAATTCCTATCTTGACAATGCCAGAAGATGATATTACTCACCCAATACCAGACTTGACAGGATACATTACAGAAGGTCAAATCATACTTTCACGTGAATTATACAAGAAAGGTTATGAACCTCCTATCAATGCGATTCCATCACTATCAAGACTTAAGGATAAAGGTATTGGTAAAGGCAAAACAAGAGAAGACCACGCAGATACAATGAACCAAATCTACGCAGGATATGCATCTGGACTTGATGCAAAACAATTATCTGCAATCCTTGGTGAATCTGCGTTAAGTGATGCTGATAAAGCATTTGCAAAATTTGCTGAAAGATTCGAAAGAGAATATGTAGATCAAGGTTATTATACTGATAGATCAATCGAAGAAACTCTTAATATAGGTTGGGATTTATTAAAAGAAATACCACGTACAGAATTGAAGAGAATCAAAGATGAATTAATAGATAAATATCTTGGAAATGGTGAAGGGACTGATGAGTAATGGCAAGACTCAATGTCAATCCTACAAGAATGGCTCTTTCGGAGCTGAAAGCTAGGCTCAAAACATCTTCTAGAGGTCACAAGTTATTAAAAGACAAACAAGATGAACTTATGAGACAATTCATCGAAATGATCAAAGAGAACAAAGCTCTAAGAGAAAAAGTTGAAGCGAAACTTCAAAACTCTTTTAGTGATTTTCTAATGGCCAGTGCAATAATGAGCCCAGAGTTTTTAGATGAAGCGGTATCTTTTCCAAAAACAAAGGTAAATGTTGATATCGAAACTAAAAACGTAATGAGTGTTATTATTCCACAAATGAAATTTACTCGTGAAGGCGAAGCTGATTCTAGTGAGATATATCCTTATGGGTATGCGCAAACATCACAAGATTTGGACTTGGCAATTGATTCATTGAATTCAGTAATGGATGAAATGTTAGAATTGGCACAAATCGAAAAAGCCACACAATTAATGGCGGATGAAATTGAACAAACTAGAAGAAGAGTAAACGCTTTGGAATATAGAACAATTCCAGACTTAGAAGAAACAATTAAATATATCAGAGCTAAGCTTGATGAAAATGAACGTGCTAATATTACAAGACTTATGAAAGTTAAAGATATTATAGCAAAACAAGAAAGCTAATAAATTAAAATTAGACTGTATTTGATAAATAAAATTATTAAATGCAGTCTTTTTTTATTTTTTTGAATAAATTTTTTTAAAAATTTCGCATAAAATTATGATTAGTTATGTTGATAATATTTATTAGCTATGCTATTATTTTAGTAGTATTAATCTAAGTTTGAAGGATAAATGAAAAAATTTTTTATCAGATTTAGTTATTTAATTTTTTGAACTATTTTAAAATATTGTTTTTTATTAAAAATCGCTTTTAATTAGAATTTTTTAAATAAAAAACTTTATACTTGGAAAGGGACTGCTCAATGAAAATTACGATAGATTATAAGAAACAATTATTGGATATTATGTTTGATATTTACATAAAAGACCATAAAAGTGAAAAAGATTCGATGGAAAGCCTAAGGCTGTATTCTCACAATAGATTGGAAAATTGTCAGAATAAAGATAAAAGAAATTTTTGTTCATCATGTTCAATTAGATGTTTCAGCAAAAACAGAAGAGAAGATATCAAGAGAGTTATGAAATATTCAGGGCCGAGGTTGATTTTTTACAGACCATTAGCGCTTCTCAGACATACATTTAATCACTTTTGGAGGAATTTAAATGATAAATAAAAGACTTATTGCTATGATGAAGGATTCAACAAAATATGTTTTGTACACTGTTTTATTAAACTGGATTGGGCTTGTTTTTAATATTATTTTTGTAATAACGATTTCAGGCGTTATTCAAAATATTTATGAAAAAAAAGAAATTGGAGACTCATTTTACATTTCTTTGGTTATTATGATTTTGACAATAATTGTAAGGTATTTTACAAGTTATAATAGTCATATTCTATCGCAGAAAGCATCTGTTATAGTGAAAAAAGAGTTGAGACATAAATTATACGAAAAATTACTTAGCTTTGGTACATCATATAATAAATTCGTAAACACGTCAGAATTATTGCAACTTGCAGTCGATGGAATAGAACAACTTGAAATGTATTTCGGTGGATTTTTACCTCAGTTTGGATATAGCATTCTTGCACCAGTTACTCTATTTGCGGTACTTATGTTTTTTTCTCCAAAAGCAGCTTTGGTGATGATAATAGCAGTTCCGTTGATTCCATTATCCATAGTAGCAATTATGAAATTTGCAAAAAAACTTTTGGGGAAATACTGGGGAAATTACGCAAATTTAGGACAGACATTTCTTGACAATGTAGCTGGTCTTACTACATTGAAGATATATCAAAGAGATTACGACTACGAGAAAAAAATGGACAGGGAAGCTGAAGATTTCAGAAGGATAACGATGAAAGTTTTGAGTATGCAGTTAAATTCCATTACCGTGATGGATGTAATCGCGTTTGGAGGAGCTGCGATTGGTTCTATCATATCAATAGTTCAACTTGTAAATGGTCAAATTTCACTAAAATCTGCGATTATTGTGATATTACTTGCAGCGGATTTCTTCATTCCACTAAGGCAACTCGGTTCGTTTTTTCACGTATCAATGAATGGTATGGCAGCGAGCGATAAAATATTTAAAATACTTGATTCTCATATTGAAGAAAGAGGAGATAGAGAATTTCCGAGAGAACTATCTTCTATTAAATTTGAAAATGTGGATTTTTCATACGACGGAATTAGAAACATAATAAACAATTTGTCTTTTTGTATAAGTTCCAATTCTATTACTTCTTTTGTTGGAGAATCTGGTTCGGGAAAATCAACTGTTGCATCTCTTCTTCTCGGTATAAACAAAAGAGCTTCCGGAAAGATAACGTATGAAGATACCGAGCTTTTCGACATTAAAGAATCTGATTTGATGAAAAATGTGACGATAGTTTCGGCTAATAGTTATATTTTCAAAGGCAGTCTGAGAGATAATCTTTCTATGGGAGATGTAGATGTATCAGATGATGATATGTATACTATACTGAAAAAAGTAAATCTCTATGATTTTTTCGAATCTGAAAACTCATTGGACACAAAAATTAACGAAGCGGGCTCAAATCTATCAGGTGGACAAAGACAGAGATTGGCAATTGCGAGAGCCATACTAAAAGATAGCAAAGTATATATTTTTGATGAGGCGACATCTAACATAGATTTGGAAAGCGAAGAAATAATAATGAATCTCATAAATGAAATTGCAAAAGACAAAATTGTTGTGTTGATTTCTCACAGACTTGCAAATGTTACTTCATCAGAAAAAATTTACGTTTTGAAAAACGGAAATATTATAGAGCAAGGTTGCCATAAGCAATTAATCTCGAATGATGGTTTGTATAAAAAGATGTTCACAGAGCAATATAAATTAGAAAATCTAGGAGAAATATAATATGAGAAGAAGTGGATTTAATATTATGATGAAATTGATAACTCTTGTAAAACCTCTAATAGGGTTTATGTTTCTGGCAATAATAGCAGGAGTTATTGGGAATTTGGCAGCAATTTTTATCCCTGCATATTCTTCTTATGTAATAGCGAATATTGTATCAAGAGCAGATCAAATTAATTTGAATATGAGCTTCATATTGTTGATAGTGCTGGCGATTTCACGAGGATTTTTGAGATATGTAGAGCAGTTGTGCAACCACTTTATCGCGTTTAAGTTACTAGCTATAATAAGAAATAAAGTTTTTAGAGCGCTTAGGAGACTTGCACCAGCAAAGCTAGAAGGAAAAGAAAAGGGAAATCTTATTTCTCTTATTACAAGCGACATAGAACTTCTTGAAGTTTTTTATGCACACACTATATCGCCAATTTTTATCGCTTTTGTCACAAGCGTTATTGTTGTTTCGATTTTATTCTCATACAGTGTTAAAGCTGCAATTTTTGCGATGATTTCATATTTAATTGTTGGGCTATTTCTACCTATCTTTTCTTCAAAAAGTGGCAAGAAGGAAGGGTTGGAATTGAGAAATGAATTTGCAGATTTAAATTCATATCTTTTGGATTCTTTGAGAGGGATGAAGGAAGTAATACAATACTCTTATGGAGAAAAAAGACTCGACTACATTGATGAAACGACTGTGAAACTCAATAGAAAACAAGAACGCATAAAAGTTTTTGAAGCACAAAATAGGGGTTTTACAACATCGATTGTTGCACTTCTTGGTCTTATTATGTTTGTAATTATGAAAAACGAAATGGTAGCTATCTTCGATATAAATAAATTAATTGTAGTCACAGTTCTTTTTATGTCTAGTTTTGGGCCGGTGATAGCTCTTTCAAGTTTGTCGGCAAATCTTAGAAGCACTTTTGCCAGTGGAGATAGAGTGCTAAACATACTTGAAGAAAAACCTCAAGTTCTCGAAGTTTACGACCAAAATAAAACGTATTTTAGTGATTTGAAAATTGAGGACATAACTTTTAGCTATAATGATGAAATTATTTTGAATGATTTCAACCTCAGTTTAGAAAATGGCGAAAAATTAGCGATTTTTGGAAAAAGTGGCTCTGGAAAATCGACTCTTTTGAAACTTATAATGAGGTTTTGGGATGTAGACAAAGGCGAGATTAAAATATCGGACAGAAACATCAAACAAGTCAACACAAAAGATTTGCGCGACATAGAAAATTATATGACCCAAGAGACGTATCTTTTTCAAGGTAGCATACTAGAAAATATTAAGATAGCAAAAAAAGATGCGAGCTTGAATGAGGTGATAGAGGCTTGCAAGAAAGCATCGATTCATGATTTTATTTGCTCGCTTAAAGATGGATATGAGACAAATGTCGGAGAACTCGGAGAAAAATTGTCCAGTGGTGAAAAGCAGAGAATTGGTCTAGCGAGGGTTTTTCTACACGATGCGCCATTATATATCTTAGATGAGCCAACTAGTAATTTAGATGCGTTGAATGAGGGCATTATTTTAAATGCGATTTCGAAAGAAGAAAACAAATCTATGTTAATAGTGTCCCACAGGAAATCTGCGTTGAATATCGCTGATAAGACTATTGAGATAAAGACAAAAAGAAATTCGTAAAGATTTGATTGAGTAGATGAAAATTTCTTACGAGCGATTTTATCACGAGTGATTAAAAAAAATGAACAGGAACGGATAATGAAAATCATAATTTCACCAGCGAAAACATTTAAGATTAGAAAATTAAAAAAAGAGAATATTGATTGTTTATTTGAAAATAAGAAAAACGCATTAGTTTCAATAATGAAAGAAAAATCCATTGAAGAGCTAAAATCAATGTGGAAATGTTCTGACAAAATAGCTGAGGAAAGTTACAAGCTATATAAAAACTTTGATGTATCACCAAAAGGTTGTGCTATAAGAAGCTTTGACGGGATTCAATATCAGTACATGGATGTTGACTCATTAGATGAAGATAAACTCGAATATTTAGAAGAACATCTCAGAATTTTATCGGGACTTTATGGAATACTTAGACCATTTGATCAAATATCAAGATACAGATTGGATTTCGAAGATAAGTTTATTAATCTGTATGAATTCTGGGAAGATGAAATAAGAAATCACTTTGAAGGTGAAGAAATAATCGACTTGGCTTCAAAAGAGTATGGTCAAAATATTTACAAGTACCTAGATAAAACACCAGTTAAAATTGAGTTCAAAGAAGAAGTATTGATTGACGGAGATATTAAATTGAAGACAAAAGCGACTCCATCGAAAATTCTTAGAGGTAGAATGGTAAATTATATGGCAAGAAATCATATTGAAAATATTGAACAACTGAAGAAATTTTCTTGCGATGGATATAATTATTCTAAAAAAAATAGCGATAAGAAAAAGCTGGTGTTTGTGAAATCATTAGTGTCTGAATAAGTAAAAAAAGACTTTGTTTGTAACATTGATATGTTAAACAAAGTCTATTTTTTTATTTTTTTGATTTTTGTTTTGTATTTGTTTCTATAATCGTTAGGAGTGACTTTCACAACTCTACGAAACGCTTGATCAAAATAAGATTGTGAATTGAATCCGCAGAGTTTTGCTATATCGTTAATAGGCTTATTTGATGTTTTTAATAACAACATTGCTGATTCCATTCTTCTGTTGAGCAAAAACTGCATTGGAGTTTTTCCGTAATTATTTTTAAATTCATGAATTAAATGTGATTTGGAGATCATGAATTTTTCTGAGATGGAGTCAAGTGTTATTTCTTGGTTGAAATTTTCATAGATGTAATCATGGACATGTTTAGTAAATGAATCTTGTGCGGGATCATCCATTGTAAACTTTAGATCTCCTCGTCTTTGAATTTCTGTAATCAAAATACTTATCAAACAAGAGCATACCCTTTGATATCTAAATCTCTTGTACTTGGCTTCTTCAAGAATTTTGTTAATATAGTACAAAATAACCATATCTCGGTCATTAATGTGGTTGTGTTTGATGCTTAGTACGGCTTTATCTTTTTGTTCTGTATCAAATGAAACTTCTGAAACAGCTAATGTATAAAACTCAAAACTTTCTGATTTTGAAATTTCTGTTATTTTGGATCCTTGATTGACGATTAATACATCAAAAGGTAGTATTTCTATTTTTTTGTCGTTTACAATAAAAGTTCCATTTCCTTTTAGACAATAGTACATTTGGTGAAAAGGAAGAATTCCTCGTTTTATTTCTTCATTGATTTTAAGTTCTGTTTTTGAAATAAACAATAACTTGATGTACAAATCATCTCTAGGTTCAATCTTGTAAAACTCACTATTCATTTTCTTTATCCAAACAGTCCTTACATATTCCATTAATCAAAATATTTGTAGAATTGATTTTGAATCCTTTTAAATCAGAACTTTCAACTGTATTTTCCGTATTAAAATTGTAAATCTTACCACATTTTTCGCATTTAAAGTGACCATGAGTTTCTGTTTTAATGTCGTATCTAAGTTCAGAATTATCGATATTAAGTTCGGATACAATTCCTGCTTTTACAAAAACCTTAACTGTATTATAGATAGTTGTTCTGGATAATGTAGTTAATTTTGGAGCTAAATAATTGTAAATATCATCAACAGTAGGATGAATAAGATTATTTTCCAAATAATCTAAAATTACAATTCGTTGATATGTAGGTTTGATACCATTGTCCAGTAATTTTGTTCTCAAATAATTTCCATTGTTTTCCATAATAAATTCCTTTCAAATAACGACTTTTATTATATCAGTTAGAAGATATACAAGTCAAACTACTTGAAATATATTTGACTTCAATGTAGAATATAAAAGATAAAAAATCAAGGAGGATTTATGAAAAGAATTATTGGAGTAGACGAAAAAGTATCTCCAAAGATGCTAATACCTCTAAGTATTCAACATACTTTTGCAATGTTCGGTGCAAGTGTATTAGTACCTATAGTTTTGGGGATCAATCCTAGTATTGTTTTACTAATGAACGGTATCGGGACACTGTTATTTATTTTGATTACAAAAAGAAAAGCACCTGCTTATTTGGGAAGTAGTTTTGCTTTCTTGGGACCTGCAACCATAATTATTGGGCAATCGGGATTTCGTTATGCACAAGGAGCTTTCGTTGCAATAGGACTTATTGGGTGTATTCTGGCATACATAATTTATAAATTCGGAACGGATTGGATTGATGTTGTTTTGCCACCTGCAGCTATGGGGAGTGTAGTAAGTTTGATAGGATTTGAACTCGCACAAGCTACTGTTTCTGGTGGTAAGATTGGTGCAAATATTATGACAGATACAAGAACTACAAATGACCTTATAGTTTTCTTGGTTACATTGTCAGTAGCAATTTTAGGTTCAGTTTTGTTTAAAAAATTCTTAGCTACAATACCAATTTTAATCGCAATTATAACAGGATATATTGTAAGTGTTGCTTTAAAGATGGTTGATTTTACACCGGTTATGCAAGCATCACTATTTACATTACCTAAATTTCAACTTCCAATATTTGACCTAAAATCAATAATCACAATGTTGCCTGTAATTTTGGTAATAACTAGTGAACACATTTCACACCAAGTAGTTACAAGTAATATTATAGGAAGAGATTTACTAAAAGAACCTGGTCTTCATAGATCGATTTTTGCAGATAACTTTTCAACTGCATTATCTGGTTTTATCGGAGGAGTTCCAACTACAACTTACGGTGAAAATATCGGCGTAATGGCAATTACTAAAGTTTATTCGGTATATGTAATTGCAGGAGCAGCTTGTATATCAATTTTAATGGCATTCATTGGACCTTTATCAGCGTTAATATCATCGATACCAGGTAATGTAATTGGTGGAGTAACATTCTTACTATACGGCATGATAGGAACAAGTGGTATCAGATTATTAGTAGACCAAAAAGTAGATTACTCACAATCCAAAAACTTAATATTAACTTCTGTAATATTCGTAACTGGACTTTCAGGATTGAAGATAAACTTCTTGGGAGTATCATTATCAGGAATGGTTCTCGCATCAGTTGTTGCAGTAGTGTTAAGCTTATTATTCTATGTATTTGATAGAATGGGAATAATGAACGATTAGTAAATATAATTAGTGAACTTTTATTAGTTCACTAATTTTTTTATTGCGACAATAGCATAAGTATCATTTTCACTTTAGTTTATGTATAATTTTAGTATGAAGGTTTTAATTATTGAAGACGATAAAATAATTTTAAATTCGCTTAAAGAATATTTAGAAAATTGGGAATACGAGGTGTTCACAAATTCTGGAATAGATATTATGGAGGATGTCAAAAACATAAAGCCAGATATAATTTTGATGGACATTATTCTTCCTAGCTTTAATGGATATTTTTGGTGCGAGAAAATACGAAATACAACTGACATTCCAATAATTTTTATATCCTCAAAATCAGAAGATTTGGATATCATAATGGGAATGCAGATGGGAGCAGATGATTATATCACCAAACCATTTAATTTTGATGTACTAATGGTGAAAATTAATGCCATAATGAAGAGATATTACGGAAATAATACAATCAAAAGTGCCTTAGATTTTAATGATGCTGTGCTCTTTATTAACGAATTTAGGCTGGAATATAAAGACAAGGATACTAATCTTACCAAGACAGAAATGCTAATTTTAAAATCGTTATTCGAAGCTAAAGGTGAAATAGTAACAAGAGAAAAATTGATGGATCAGTGTTGGCAAAATGATTTTTTCATTGATGATAATACATTAGCCGTGAATATCAACAGAATCAGAAAAAAATTAAATAAACTTGGCTTGGATAATTTTTTGTTGACTAAGAAATATTCGGGATACTATTTAAATGACGGAAGTAATAAAAATGAATAAATTATTATACTTTTTGAAGAAAAATTTCAATTCGATTTTGTTTTTCATATCAATAAATGTTATTTATTTTATAGTCTGTTATTTGAACAATGTGGATATAAGAGTGTTTATCCAAGGATTTGAAATATGTTTGATTGTATTTTTTATTTATTTGGTAATTAAATACTTTGATTTTCAAAAGGAATTGTCAAACGATGAGAAAATTGAAGAATTAGAAAAGCAAATTGAAAGTATGAGAAATGACTACATTTCATGGCAAAAAGATATCCAAGAATATTTTTCTATGTGGGTACATCAGATCAAAACACCAATAACTTGCTTGGAAATTCTGACAGAAGATAATAAAGAAATGAAAATGCAACTTAAATCAATCGACAACTACACGAATATGGCTATAAATTATTTGAAGCTTAATTTGCACGAAAAAGACATGGATATAAGTGTTGTAGATGTTGATAATCTACTCAATATGTTGATAAAAAAATACTCACTTCTGTTTATTAACTCACATATACGATTGGATTTTAGAAAAAACGGATTAAAATGCATTACAGATAGCAAATGGCTAAGTGTTTTGTTGGAACAAATTCTCTCCAATGCGATTAAATACTCCGAAAATTCACAGATCATTGTAGATTCTTTTAAGAAAGACAATTCTATAGTGATTTTAATAGAAGATTACGGAATAGGGATTCCAGAGGAAGATATCAATAGGATTTTTGATAAAGGATATTCGGGATTTAATGGAAGATTAAAACAAAAATCGAGTGGGTTGGGTTTGTATTTGGCAAAATCTATCGCAGATAAACTGGAAATAACTTTGAAAGTCGATTCTACTGTAGGTCAAGGTAGTAAATTTTATATAATTGTGAATAACTAATCTTACGATTTTGTAAGATTGAATGATTTTTGTTAGTTTAGATAAATGCTACTTTTTCTAAATTCATTTAACATATAGTTATGGAGGGTGTTATGAATATTTTAGAATTAAAAAACATAAGAAAAGTATACAAAACAAAAAATGTAGAAACAGTAGCATTAAAAGATGTGAATTTTTCTGTAGAAAAGAATGAATTTATAGCAATAATGGGAGAATCAGGTTCAGGTAAAACAACTTTACTGAATGTAATATCAACATTAGACAAGCAAACTAATGGCAAGGTTGTGATAAATGGCAAAGATATATCCACTTTAAAAGAATCGGAAGTTGCAAAGTTTAGAAGAGAAAAACTTGGATTTGTATTTCAAGATTTCAATTTATTAGATATTTTCTCAAACAAAGACAATATATTTTTGCCAATGGTACTTTCAGATTATAAGCCAAAAGAAATGGAGCAAAGATTGTCTGAAATCCAAGGATTATTGGGAATTGAATCATTTGTCAACAAATATCCTTATGAGGTTAGTGGTGGACAAAGGCAAAGAATTGCGATTGCAAGAGCTTTGATTACAAAACCAGATTTGATATTGGCAGATGAGCCTACAGGGGCATTGGATTCAAAATCATCAGATATGATACTTGATTTATTCACAAAAATCAATAAATTAGGACAAACTATATTGATGGTAACTCACTCTGTGAAAGCAGCTTCATTTTCTAACAGAGTAATATTTATAAAAGACGGCGTTGTGTTCCATGAAATTTACAAGGGAAACAGTGACAACAAAGAATTTATGGAGAGAATTAATGAGTCATTGACTGTTATTAATAATCGAGGTGTAGATAATGAATTCTAAATTATCTACGAAATTTGCTCTCAAAAACTTAAAAGCCAACAAAATCGTAAATATTCCATATATTTTGTCAACGAGTATTATGGTGGCGATTTTGTTCATAATGATATCTTTATTAGATAACAAATACGTTATGCAAAAAGATGAATTTGGAGCAATAATAGTTTTCGGATCAATTATAATATCGATATTTACATTCGCTATTATTATGTATGCTAATAGATTTTTGATAAAAAGAAGGTTCAAAGAATTTGGATTGTATCGTGTTTTCGGATTGGAGAACAAGCACATAAATAGAATTTTATTAAAAGAGAAGTCGATATTTTTTGTGCTTATTTCAACATTAACAATTGTTTTTGGAATCACATTGGGAAAAGTATTGTTCTTGGCAGTTGGAAAATTGATGCAAGAAAATTTCAGTATAATGCAGTTTGGGGTTTCGATACTAGCGGTTATATTAACGTTGATATTTAACTTCGGTATGAGTGTGTTGACTTATATTTTTGATATCGTGAATATAAAATCTGCTACAACTAGAGATTTATTTGCAAAAGGACAAAAATCGGAATCAGAGCCAAAAGTCAAAGTAGTATTTTTCGTTTTAGCTATAATTCTAACTGCAATTGGCTATTATATTGCGTTGACAATCGAAGGAAGCTTGGAAAGCTTGTTGATGTTTTTCGTGGCAAGTTTACTTGTATTGTTTGGAACGTACTGTGGATTTGTTGCAGTAACTATTTTTGTACTAAAAATGATGAAGAAAAATAAGAATTTCTTCTACAAATCGAAAAATTTTATTACAGTTTCTGGAATGCTTTACAGAATGAAATCAAATGCGGTGGGATTAGCTAGTATTGCAATTTTGTGCACAGGAGTTGTAGTATCATTGTCGACTACAATGGCAATCTACAATAGTGCAGAAAAAGTTGTAAACTCAACAACAAACAGAGATTACAAATTGACAGGATTGATTACACCAGACAAGGATTTTTCTAAAAACATCGAAAAAGAAAAAACTAGATTGAAAAATATGATTACAGAAAAAACAAATCCTAAAAATGATTATTATCAAGTTAGTACAATGATGTTTGCAAACCTTGATGGCAATAAATTTTCTAAAATTGGAAAGAATAATACCAAGCCTGTCTATATTATGATTCAAACTTTGGATTCTTTTAACAATAAGTTTTCAAAAAATTATTCATTGAACGACGGAGAAATTTTATTGAATTCAAATTACATGAAGTATATAACATCTGATAAGATAACTTTGGGAAGTGCTGATTACAAATTCAAAAAAATCAACGAGATCGAAGGAAGAAATATTGCTGCGGATATGTTCTACGTCGTTGTAAAAAACTATGAGGATTTGATAAGATTTTGCGATGATTTCAGAATGCCTACGGATAATGAAGTGGCAAGTAAACCTTTAGAAGTAGATGTATCTTACTTTTTAGATTCAGACAAAAAACTAGATGGAAAAGAATTTATCTCCAAGGACAGTTCTCTTCAATTTGTATCTAGACAAGAAACAAAGTCCGCTGTGTACACTATGTTTGGAGCATTCTTGTACATTGGTTTCATCATAAGTTTTGTTTTATTAATTGGAACTTCAATCATTGCGTATTACAAGCATTTATCAGAAGGGATTGAAGATAGGAAAAACATTCAAACGATGAAAAAAGTCGGACTATCAAATAAAATGATAAAAAAGACATCATCGCAACAAATTTATTGGATGTTCTTCTTACCACTTTTTGTGGCAGTAATTCATTCTGCAGTTGCATCAAAAATGTTGTATCAATTATCGGGAATGTTCGGGGTAAGAAGTATATCTGAATTTGCAATTCCATTTGCAATATCAGTAGCTATAATAATTGTAGTGTATTTTATAATATTTAAAATAACAAGCAACGTATATTATGATTTGGTTAGCGAAGAAGAATAAACTGGAGGAAACTCCAGTTTTTTCGTTGTGTGTTTTAAAAAATAAAGATTTCGTGATAAAATAGGAATATCAATTAAGAGGGGTTTTTAAATGAAAGTAGTTAGAACTGAGGATGCGGTAGGTCACATTTTACCGCACGATATGACTAGAATTGTAAAAGACGTGGTAAAAGAAAGAGCTTTTAAAAAAGGTCACGTAATTTCAGAAGAAGATATTCCTGTTTTGTTGAGCATGGGCAAGGAACACATATACGTTATGGAATTAGAAGATGATGATTTGCACGAAAATGATTGTGCAATTATATTGAAAGATATCTGCATCAACGAACACATGCATTCATCTGATATAAAAGAAGGTAAGATTGAAATAATTTCCGATGTGGATGGATTTTTGAAAGTGGACAGAGATAGGTTATTCAAGTTAAATTCAATTGATGACATATCAATTGCAACTGTTCTTGGCAATCAACCAGTAAGAAAAGGACAAAAAATTGCTGGAATGAGAATTATCCCGCTTTTCACAAAAGAAAAAGTAATGTATGAAGCGAAGAAAATAATGAATGGAGTTCCTATTTTGGAAATCATTCCATTTGATACAACAAAAAAATGTTCCATCATTACAACGGGATCTGAAGTGTACAAAGGTCTTATTAAAGATCAATTTGGACCTGTGTTAAAAGAAAAAATGAGAAATTACAATTGTGAAGTAATAAATCATGTAATTGTCGATGATAATAGCGAAAATATTACACGAGAAATCAATAAGGCACTAGAAAACAAATCAGATATCATTTTGGTTTCTGGTGGAATGAGTGTCGATCCAGATGATATGACACCAAAAGCGATAAAAGATTCCAAGGCAGAAGTGATAACCTATGGTTCTCCTGTACTTCCAGGGGCTATGTTTATGTTGGCTTATAAAAACGACACTGCAATTATGGGACTTCCAGGATGTGTCATGTTCAACAAATCTACAGTTTTCGACATTATTTTGCCTTATATTTTTGCAAATATTAAAGTTACGAAAGATATGATTAATAGTTTGGGTTATGGTGGATTTTGCATGCAATGTTCAGACTGTCACTTCCCAAATTGTGAGTATGGTAAAGGGTTATGATAGGAAAGGTAATAAATAAGAAAAAAATATATTTGTCAGCGGTAATACTTGTGGCTTCATTAATTTTTGGAATGGTAATTAGAAAACAATCAGGTCTATCTTTTGAACCGAAAATAATGAATTTTGCACAAAATCTTACGAGTAATTTCACTTTTTATATTTTCAAAGCATTCACAATACTTGGAAATTTCAGTACGTATTTTTTAATATTGGCGATTAGCTTATATTATTCAAAACGTATTGGCAAGAATTCTTTTTTTACTATTACACTTATATCTTGTCTAATAGGACTAATTGCTATGAATGTTTACAAATATAGTTTTCTCAGAGTAAGACCTCTAGATTTCTTCAAAATAGAACAAGGCGGTTACAGTTATGTCAGTGGACATAGTTTGGTGAGTACAAGCTTTTATTTCACTTTGAGTTATTTGTTATGCAGCTTAAAAAATTACAAATTCATCTATCTGAGAATAATTCCATTTGTAATTGCTTTTAGTAGGCTTGTTGTAGGAGTGCATTGGCCAACAGATGTTTTTTTTGGAATGTTAGTTGGATATGTAAGTTATTTGGCTACGGTATTTGTGGCAGAAAAATATATAATAAAATCAAATAAAATTCTTGATGAACTATAAATTTATTTTTATGGTTCATTTTTTATTGGAAGTTTTCCTACTATACATTTGAACTTGGTTGGTATAAAATTTAAGATGAAGTATAAAAGGAAGGATTAAAAATGAATAAATACGATTGGTTTGTAATAATTTGTAGTATTGTTCTATTATTGATTACTTTTTTTCTAGGGTTTGTTATATTAAAAGATACTGAAACAAACTTGGATAGAAGATTAAAGGATCATTTTACAAAAATGGGACAAAATTCTCTTATTGCGATGATGGCAAAAATCACAAAATTTGGTAACGTTGAAACACTTATGATTATAAGCATACCTATTGTGTTTTTTACTGTAAGTCAACATAATTACGTATCGGCATCAGCAATAATAATGAGCGTTATGCTTAGTGTAATTGCAGTTCACACATTAAAATTTGTGTTTAGAAGAAAAAGACCGAAAGTAAATAAAGGAATAAATTATTTTGGATATTCTTTTCCTAGCGGTCATTCCTGTGTTAGTATGAGCTTTTATTTGACGATTGCTTATGTGCTAAGCTATGGATATAAGTTTTTCTTCGTGACGATGCTTATAGCGATTGTGTTCGCATTTATGATTGCAGTTTCCAGAATTATTCTTGGGGTGCATTGGTTTACGGATGTCGTGATAGGAAGTTTGATGGGGCTAATATGTGCATATTGGTCTATATATATGTTTAGAATGCATTATTATTTTACATTTATTTTTGGTTAGGAGTGAAATTATGAGTACAATTGAAAAATTAAGAAAAGATAAAATGTTGGCAATGAAGAATAAAGACAAGTTAAAATCTGGCGTTATTTCTTTGATGATGAGCAACATTTTGTTGGAACAAAAAGAAAAGAAAAGAGATTTAACAGATGATGAACAAATAGCATTTGTTAAGAAAGAACTTAAAGAAACTGTGGATGCTTTGGAACAAACACCAAAAGACAGAGTGGAAACCATAGAAGAAACAAAACAAAAGATTGAAATTATCAAGTCTTATCTACCGGAACAAATTTCTGAAGACAAATTAAAAGAAATCATAGAAAAATTCATGGAAGAAAATTCTCTTGAAAAATCTAACAAGTCAATTGGCCAAATTATGAAATTTATGATGGCAGAATACGGAAAATATACTGATGGTAAGACTGTTAATAAAATAGTTCAAGAAATTATAGGTGCGTAGTGGATAAGAATACTGTATTAGATTACTTTAGAGATTTTTCTAAAATAAATAGATGTTCAAAGCATGAAGGGAAAATTGCAGATTATTTGGAAAAATTTGCTCACGATAATGATTTAGAATGCAAGAGGGATAAATCAAATAATATCTACATTAAAAGAGAACCAGACAAAAACTTTGAGGATAAACCAGGAATAATCCTTCAAGCACACATGGATATGGTGTGCGTTTCCGATGAAGAATATGATTTTGACAATGGAATCAAAATTATAGAACAAGATGGATTTATGTTTGCAGACAAGACAAGCCTTGGAGCAGACAATGGAATTGGTCTTGCAATTGCAATGGCTACTTTGACATCTAATCAAAAACTTCCTCAAATAGAAGCTGTGGTGACTACAAGTGAAGAAGTAGATATGAGCGGTGCGATGAATTTTGATTTTGATTTGTCTGGAAAATATTTTATAAACATAGATTCAGAAGATGAAAATGAATTGATTGTAGCCAGCAGTGGTGGAGAAAATGTCAACGTTGAAGTTGACAAAAATTACGGCTCAGATACTTTGTCTAATTTTTATAAGATTTCTGTAAAAGGACTTAAAGGTGGACACTCTGGAATGGAAATCGACAAGAATCATCAAAATGCAATCAAGGTTGTTTTTGAATTCTTAAAATCATTGGATGATTATTATATCTGCGATTTTTACGGTGGTACAAAAGACAATGCAATTCCGACAAATGCAGAAATAATTATATCTATCAATGAATCCATTGATTCACTTAATAAGAAATCAGATGAATTTATATCTAAGATTGATTTGGAAGATTTTGATAAGGATTTGAAGCTTGTAATTGAAAAAGTAAATGAACAAAAATGTCTGGATAAAAAAACAACAGAAAATCTTACGGATTTAATTATAGAATTAAATTCTGGTGCTATTTCTTACATTGAAGGGCTTGAAGAAACCGTAGAAACATCATGTAACTTGGCAATTGTAAATTCTTTGGATAATAAATTTGAAATCATAATATCTAGTAGATCCTCAAATCATGAGAAATTAATAGAGCTAAGAGAAGATATAATTTTAAAAGCAAAAAAACACGATGCAACTGCATTCGACTACAATTATTATCCGACTTGGGAATTTAATAAAAAATCAGAGTTGATGGAAGTAGCAAAGAAAGCTTTTCAAAAAATAAATGATAGAGAAATTGATGTAAAAGTTATCCACGCTGGACTTGAATGTGGCGTATTTGCAGAAAAATATAAAAACATTGATTGCATATCAATAGGACCTACAATGTATGATGTACACACAACAAAAGAAAGATTAGATGTTGAGTCTTTAGATAGATTTATAAAATTCTACAACGAAATTTTGAATATGTTGACTAATTAGTGCTGCTGTATTATAATAGTATTACAGAGATACAATTAGGAGGTCGTATGAAAAATAATAAAAGATTTGCAATTATTTTAGCTATAATTGCCTTAGCCTGTGTTGGCGGATTGATTTTCAAATTAGTAAAAGCTAATCAGAATAATGAAACTAAGTACAAATTGTATACAATATCACAAGAAAGTGATTTGGTATTTAGCGCAATATCAAAAACTGGAGATGTACAACAAGTTTACAACAATCAAGCTTATGGTGAGGTTGAAAAAGTTCATGTGAAAAATGGCCAATCTGTGAAAAAGGGAGATTTATTGATTACTTTTGTAGACAAGGAAGTTGAAAAACAAATTGATCAAATGCAAATGCAATTGGAACAAGCCAAAAGTCAAGCAGGTTATGCTCTAGAAGATAGAAATAATGCATACAAATCCTACAATAAATTGGTAGAAAAATATAACGAATCTTTTTCACCTGAATTGGAAATGCAAATTGATCAAATGGAGCCTTCACTTAATCAATCAAATAGAGCTTACAAGCAAGCTCTCGATCAAGTAGAATTACAAAAGAAACAACTTAATGATTTAAAAGAAAGCTCGTCAAAAACAATCAAGGCTACAATTGATGGAACATGTAAAGTTAATGACAAAAATATTGACAATCCGATGAGTCAAGGAGCTTTGATTGAAGTCACTAGTGATGAAAATATTGTTGAGGGAAATATTTCAGAGTACGACTACAACAAATTAAAAGAAAATGACAATGTGGAAGTAATTCCTATTAATGGAGATGAAAAAACGAAAGGAACAGTAGTAGAGATTTCTAATACTCCAGAAAGTCAAGCTGGATCATTTGGATCCAATCAAATGCAAAACATGACGGAACAATCTGGAAGTAATTCTTCGAATTTCATATTCAAAATAAAAACACAAAAGCCTATTCATGTTGGATTTAATGTTCAAGTTAGAAAAAAATCCGATAAAATTGAAATTGCAAAAGACATGGTAAAAGAAGAAGACTCCAAGTACTATGTATTTGAATACAAAGATTCAAAAGCTGTAAAAAAACAAGTTCAGCTAGAAAAAAATGCGAATTCATATACAGTGATTTCTGGATTAAAATCTGGTGACAAAATTATTTCTAAAGTAAAAGATTTGAAAGATAATCAAGAAATAAAGGTTGAAGAATAGTCATGATAGATTTAATTAAAATCAACAAGTTTTATAATTCAGGAGAGAACCAACTTCATGTTCTTAAAAATGTTAGTTTGGATATTAATAGCGGGGATTTTGTTGCAATAATGGGAGAGTCTGGATCTGGGAAGTCCACATTAATTAATATTCTTGGTTTTTTGGATAAGAATTTTACAGGAATATATAGGTTTGAAAATGTGGAGATTAGCAAATTTTCAGATAATAAATTGTCCGATCTTCGCAACAAATCTGTAGGATTTATTTTCCAACAATTTCAACTTATTCAAACCTACACAATAGCTGAAAATGTAGAATTGCCTCTATTGTATCAAGGAAAATCCTACAAATACGCCAGAGCAAAAGCGTTGGAAGCTTTGGATTTGGTGGGAATTAAAAATCAAGCCGACAAAAAGCCAAAACAACTTTCAGGAGGACAGCAACAAAGGGCTGCAATTGCTCGTGCTATCGTTCACAATCCAAAATTTATTATAGCTGATGAGCCAACAGGTGCGCTGGACTCAGAAACTAGCAAGGAGATAATGACGCTTTTCAATGAACTGAATAAGAAATTGAAAATCACAATAATAATGGTTACTCATGATAAAAATATTACACACAATTGCAACAGAAAATATTTTATGTTAGATGGTGTTTTACAAGAGAGGGATAGTTATGAAGTTTAATGTTTTATTTAATACTGCCTTCAAAGATATCATCAAAAACAAAAAACGTTCATTGTTGACTATGCTGGGAATTATTATTGGGATTGCAGCAGTAATAACTATTATTGCAATCGGTAGAGGTTTCCAAGACTACGTTGTTGATAGCTTAATGGGTGGAGAAGATAAGGAACTTAGCGTTGCCTTTTATTTCCAACCTGATAATCCAACAAATTCTGTTGGAAGCAATACATCAGTATTCACCGAGAAAAATATTAGAGATATTTCACAAATGACAGATGTCGTAAAAGTTGAATCTGATCCAGATCAATTTCAAAATGATTTGCTAAATGTTTCTATACGAAAAAATGATGGCAAAATGGAAAGCGCGTTCGCAAAACCTGTCGAAGAAACTGAAAGCAAAATTGTAAATGGAAGAGCTATTACGAAATTAGACGGAGAAAATAACCAAAAAGTTGCAGTCATTTCTCAAAAAATAGCCGACGAAATATTCGAAAATGAAGATCCAATCAACAAGACAGTTCTTGTAAAAAATGATTATTTTGTTATTGTTGGAGTAAAGGAAAATAATGCTGCGACAAGTTTATTCAGTATCGGAAATGATGTAGATTTGCCAAAAGGTACACTTCAATCACGTCAACCGAAAGACAACAATTCAATCTCAATGATTAATGTTGTTTTAAAAAATGGTACCAAAGTTCAAGATAAAGCAAAAGAAATTAAAGAATATCTCGAGAAAAATGGACCTATGAAAGCGGCAGGATCATATAGTTTCGTAGATATTGCAAAACAAATTGAAGGTATCAGCAGTGTATTGGGTTCAATCACTATTTTTATATCTTTAATAGCTGCCATTTCTCTTTTAATCGCTGGAATTGGAATGATGAATATGATGTACATTTCGGTTGCAGAAAGAATCAAAGAAATAGGGATTAGAAGGGCGATAGGCGCAAAGAAAAAAGAAATCTTGTATCAATTTATGCTAGAAGGAATTATTGTTACTGTAATTGGCGGAATAATTGGATACATCATTGGAATGATTGCTGCATTTATTGCATCAAAATTCTTGCCATTCCCAATTAAACTAGAATTAATGCCAGTTCTAATATCTTTAGGTATTTCTTTGGGAATAGGAATTGTGTTTACTTATTCTCCAGCAAATACAGCAGCAAACAAAAATGTAATAGATATTATTTAAGATTTGAAAATGAGTTTATTATATGATAAGCTCATTTTTTTATTTGATTTTTAGCATAAAATCTTATATATTTTTATTGGGTGATTAAATGATATTAATGATAGATAATTACGATTCGTTCACATATAACATTGTTTCTTATTTGAGAATATTAAAAGAAGAAGTTATCGTGAAAAAGAATGACGAGATAAAGTTGGAAGAGATAAAACAATTAAACCCAGAAATCATAGTGATTTCACCAGGGCCAAAAACGCCAATAGAATCCAAAATTTCTCTTGAAATATTTGAAAAATTAAAAGGGAAATATCCAATTCTTGGTATTTGTTTGGGTCATCAAGCATTGGCTTATTCAATGGGACTTGAAATTATAAAAGGACCACGACCAATGCATGGTAAAATGACAGAGATTAATCATGACGGTAAGGGAATATTTGAGAATATTCCAAATCCAGTAAAAGTAATGAGATATCATTCGCTAATCGTTGATGATAGTAAATTTGAAAATGGAAAATATGGAGATATGATTATAACATCGAAAACCTTTGATGGAATAATTATGGGATTTAGAGATTCTAAAAACAAGATAGAAACTGTTCAATTTCATCCAGAAAGTGTGGGAACTGATTACGGACTAAAAATGATTGAAAACTTCTTAAAGGAGGTAAGATATGATTCGTTCTAAGAAAGTTAAATCAGATGTAACAATTCTAGATATTCTATACAACATAAAAGATAAAAACTTGCCATTTTTATTAGATAGTGCGAAGGGAAGTTATAATCAAGGCAACAAATCATACATAGGTTTCAATCCAGAAATTGTTTTGAAATCAAAGGATAACAACGTTGAAATCAGTGGGCTTGTAAATAAAAAAATTAGCGATAATCCACTTAATCAACTTAAATTAATAATGGATGATTATTTGCAAGAAGATGATAATCAATTTATCGGTGGAGCAGTTGGACTTTTGTCATATGATTTTACGAGTTCCAATTGTAATGTCGTTTTAAATTCTGAGAAAAATACTGATGTGTACGATGCTTATTTTGGAATTTATTTTAAAATAATTGAATTTGACAATAATACAAAAGAATACACCATTTATTACTTGAATGATACAGATATTACAGATGTTGAAGCTGTATTTGTAAAACCAAATTATGAAGAAAAACAATACAAAACATCTGAGCTTATCAAAACAATAACAAAAGAAGAATATGCGAAAAGCTTTGATGACATCAAAACTATGATTGAAAATGGTGATGTGTACGAAGTTAACTTAACTCAACAGTTTATTGTAGACACGACCAAAGATAAGTTTGACATTTATAAGAAACTTCGAGAAGTTAACAAGGCAGACTTCATGGCTTATATGGATTTTGGTGAATACTGCGTTTTATCTTCATCTCCAGAGAGATTTTTCGATTGTCAAAATGGACATGTTCAAGCGAGACCTATCAAGGGAACAATTCGAAGATCTGATGATAAAGACGAAGATGAAAAATTGAGAAATGAATTATTAAATAGTGACAAGGATATTTCAGAGTTATTGATGATAGTTGATTTGATGAGAAATGATTTGGGAATGAGTTGTGATGCAGAAACCATAAAAGCTATTAGCAATTATTCATTGGAAACTTACGAAAATGTTCATCATTTAGTGGCTACAATTGTTGGTAAATTAAGAGAAGATGAAGATGTGTTCAGTTTAATTAAAAACATTTTTCCGGGAGGATCAATCACCGGAGCTCCTAAGCTTGCTTCAATTGAAGCGATTGACAAGGTTGAAAAATTCAACAGAAACATTTACACAGGATCCATTGGTTACATTTCATTCAATCAAAATTGTGATTTCAACATTTTAATAAGAACAATTTTGAAAATAAATAACCGCTGCTACTTCTCAGGTGGTGGAGCAATAACTTGGGAGTCTGAAATGAATAGCGAATATGATGAAACAATTCAAAAATCAAGAAAAGTGTACGAGGCTTTGATATGAATGATGGAATAAAATACGGCAAGGGGCTTTTTGAAACTATAAAAGTAGTAGATTCAAATCCTGTTTATTTTGAAGATCATATTGAGAGACTTGAAAATTCTATGAAATTTCTAGGGATTAATGCAGATAATTTAAGAGAAAATATAAAAGACAAAATGCAAAACATCAATTTAGCTACTGATTGTTTGAGAATTATGGTCTTGGACGATAATGGTGATTATGATTTGTTTGTTACTACAAGAAGTACTGATTATTCCAATGAAAAATACAAAGAAGGATTGAAATTAAAAGTTCTCAATCAATTACGAGATAAAAACAACCCTTTAATTTATCACAAAACAAATAATTATTTGCTAAATGACTATTTGCACAAAAAATTATTGGAGGAGGGATTTGATGAGGGGATATTTCTAAATAAGGATGGAAATGTGACAGAGGGAACTTATACTAACGTGTTTTTTATCCAAAAAGAAACAATATTAACCCCACCGGTAGAAGATGGAATATTGCCAGGCATTTTTCGCAAGAAATTAATAGATTTTTTACGAGTAAAAAGGTATAATATAGTTGAAGAGTCAATTAAGTTAAACGAATTACGAGATATGGATTGTTGTTTTGTAACAAATTCTCTGATGGAAATGAGATTAGTTAAACAAATTGATGAAATATTGTTTTCAAAAAATAATCTGTTCTGTGAAATATCGAAAAAACTGAGGATAGAAAATTAATTACGATTTTCGAATGACTGGTAAAAATATTTGGAACTGGAGGATTTTATGGATCAAGATTACAAAGAATATATGAAGTTAGATAAACAACTCTGTTTTCAACTTTATGCCGCATCACGTATAGTAACAAATACATACTCAAAATTTTTGAAACCTTTAGGATTAACTTACACTCAATATATTGTGTTTTTAGTTCTTTGGGAAAAAGATGGGATTACAGTGGGGCAATTGTGCGATAAATTATACTTGGATAATGGTACTATTACTCCTATAATAAAAAAGATGCAATCCCAAGGCTACCTTGAAAGAGTGCGTAGTTCAAAAGATGATAGGATTGTAATGATTTACTTGACAGATGAAGGGAAAAAATTACAAGAAAAAGCAAAAGAAGTACCTAAGTTAGTTTCTGAGTGTGCATATATTTCTGATGATAAAAAAGTTCAAATGAATAATATATTACAAGAGTTTTTTGATAATTATAATAAAACAAAAAAATAAAAAGCAAAAAAACGATTCAGTATTGATATTAATACTGAATCATTTTATTTTAATTAACTCTAGATAGTAATAATTTTACTATTTCACTGTTATCATCTAATTTTATTGAAGGGATAGTTCCAACTTCTTCGTTAGTAGAACCGTCTTCATTTAATCCTTGTCCTAGTGGATACTCTACGATTAATCCTGTGTTAGGAAGTGACTTGTAAGTGTGAACGATATTTAATCCATTTCCTGAAGTTGTTTCTCCGACAGTAGTTGCAAACTTAGTTCTGTTAGCTATTTGGCATACGAAATCCGCACTATTTCTTGTGTTCTTGTTCTGCAATATATAAACATCACATTGCTGTTCTTCGGTTTTTTTAATAGTTAAATTAAACTTTGTAATGTATTTTATATTTTTTTGATTATCATTTATTTTAATATTTGAAACATTCTCTGTGGTTTTGAAACTTATACCATTTCTATCTAAAATATTTTTAGAAATAATAGGCTGAGTTTTATTTGCGACATTAAAATCAACATTGATGTCAGATTTTAGTAGAGGTTTGATTATCACATTAATAGCATAATCCAAATTATCGGAATCATTATCTCTTAAATCTATTATGATTTTATTTTTCTTTTTATTACTTTTCAAAATATTTTCAAAAATTTTAGCGTCTTGTTCAATATTCACTGAATCAAAATCTGACACCTTAACGTATAGTGCATCCTTGTAGTTATCGATAGAATATGCTCTAAAATTTTTTTCAGGAATTTCATCTGCTAGATTGGAATACCTCTTCACAGATAAATTATTTAAAATTTGATTCTTGTTTTCTTGTTGTAAAATTTGATTAAATGTGTGTTTATCGGCTATTCTTACATTTGAATCATAAAGTTTCTTTAAAATATCATTATACAAATCACACACTTCTTGTGTCGACATTTCACCCTTTTTCTTAGCAGATTCCAATTTGATTTTTGATTTGAAATTTGGTTTTAAGGATAAAAAGTCTGTATCTTTGTATTTTTTTGTCTGTGGTAGATTCATATATGAATTGTCGATTTGATTACATATTTCGTCAAAATCTTTTAGTATATATTTTTTGGGAATTACTGGACTATACTCAGCAGGCCTGGAGTTTATGTATTTATAAGTGAATAAAGCGAAAATAAGAATTAAAAATAATAAAAAAATTTTTCTAAAAATTTTTACCCTATTTTTGCTATTTGCATAGATTTTACGTGATCTTTTCATGTCTCACCTCTTTTTAATCAGTATAATATAAAAAAAAGTCCAGGTCAATTGAATAAAATAATAGAAACTGGGTATATAACAATATAGAGAGAAGAAGAGGTTAGTTATGAATAATGTTTTACTGATAAATAGAATAATTCCTACAATTGATGACGATAGAATTTGCAATGTTACTTTTGTAATTGCCGATATGCATCTACAAGAGGTGCACGACAAAATTATTAAAGTCATTGGTTCATCGGAATATATGGATTTCAATAATACAGAAATAAGCTACAATGGGTTTACCACTAAGCAGAAAGCTAAAATAATTCCAGAAATTATGAAACTTTTGGTGGAAAATAATTTGCGAGTTTATGGTGTGTATGATTTATATTCATAAATTTGATGTAAAATGATTAACTAACAGTCTATAAATTAATTTAAGGAGTATGATAAAAAAAATGAAAAGAGAAGAATTATTAAAAAAAATTGACGAACAATTAGTTTTTGAATTACAATCAGGCTACGAATATAAACAAATGGCTTCTGAATTCAATGATATGGATTGGGATGGATTTGAACACTTTATGGAAATGCAAGCCCATGAAGAATATGAACACGCTGAATACTTCAGAAAATGGTTACAAGAAGTTGGATATAAGATTGAATACAAAACAATCGAAGCTCCAAAAGCTGACTACGATAAAGATGTATTAAGCATTTTTAAAGCGGCTTTAGAACACGAAAAAGAAGTTACAAGAAGAATCAGAGAATTATTTGATGTAGCTCATGAAATCAAATTCTATGAAGTATACACTCTTCTACAAAAATTCATTGACGAACAAATCGAAGAAGAAGCTACTTTTGATAATATCATAGCAAAACTTGAAAGAACTGAAAACAGTAACGCAGGTCTTGCAATATTAGATCACGAAATGGCACAAAGACAATAATTTGTTTATAAGAAAGCGACTTTTTTAAGTCGCTTTTTTAGTGAAAATAATCTAAAGTTTTGTTATAATAAGTGGTATATTTCTTAGATATTTAGTGGAGGTGAATATGAAAATAATTAACTCTGATTTAGAGAAAATTGCTTTTTTAATAGAACAATATCCTGATGAATCTCTGCCAGAAATTGCTTTTTGCGGTAGAAGTAACGTTGGCAAATCATCTTTTATCAATTCTATTTTGGACAGAAAAAACTTAGCAAGGACTTCTTCAAAGCCCGGAAAAACTCGTACGGTAAATTTTTATAACGCTAATAATGAGTTCAGATTGGTGGATTTGCCTGGATATGGATATGCTCAGACATCAAAATCTGAAAAGAAAAAATGGGCTCAAGTTATAGAAACTTACTTAAATAATAGAAGAAATTTGTATGAGGTATTTTTAATTGTAGATATTAGACATAAACCTACTGTTCAGGACAAGGAAATGTATAATTGGATTATTCAAAGTGGTTTTTGTGGATTTGTAATTGCTACAAAATTAGACAAAATTGGTAAAACAATGATAAAAAAGAATTTGAATATAATAAAAAAAGAACTAAACATAGATGATGACAATCTCATCTACGAATACAGTTCAACTTCGAAAACAAATAAAAAAGCTGTTATGGAACAGCTCGAAATGATTTTAAAATACGGTAGTGGAATTGAAGAATAAAAGTAAGAAAACCCCATTGTTGGGGTTTTAATTTTTAAACTACTTTTATACGACAATAATATTTTTTATGTCATGTATGATTTATTATTGCCAATCATAAAAATTTATTGGATTATTCTACTTCTGAGAAGTCATCTTTTCCAGCACCACAAATTGGGCAAACCCAATCTTCAGCTAAATCTTCGAAAGCTGTTTGTGGTTGAACACCTGCATCTGGATCTCCTTCAGCTGGATCATAGATATATCCACATACGTCACATACATATTTTTTCATGATTAATTTCCCCCTTTAAGATAATTACCTGTTATCAGGTACAAATTATATATACCCACTGTAAAAAATTTTAATCATTATTTGATTTTTATTTTTATAACAAATAATTAATGGCGAAATGTTAAAGTTTTTGAGTATTTGGGTATAATCATATTGGGTGATAATATGTATATATTTAAGAGGCAGTTTGTCAGCGACAGGACAATTGCTACTAAAAATATTCATACTATGCTCAGACTATTAAGAAAAGTTGTACCAGATGAAGAACTTCTTTATGATATAAGATTGATAATTAATGAATTGATTTTTAATGGGCTAGAACATGGTAACCAGTTTGATATAAATAAAAAAATAACTTTCAAAATAAAATTAAACGATGATTATATTCGAATATGCGTCAAGGATGAGGGTACGGGAATTGATTATTGTTCTAATAGTTATTTCAATAATGATATTTATGTCAGAGGTAGAGGATTATTTATAGTAAGTAAATTGGCTGACGAGTTAAAAATTAGAGAAAATTGTGTAGAAGCGAAGCTATTAGTGAAACCTAATTAATAAGTGATCTAATAGCTTCTTTTATTGAGTAAAATTGGTAAATGCGATTTTTACACAAATTTTTCTTTTATTTTTTTGAATTTATGATATAATGAATTGTCACAAATTAGAGGGAAGTGGAATTTTGAAAAGAGAAGATGTAAGAAATGTAGCAATAATCGCCCACGTTGACCACGGTAAGACAACTTTGGTAGATGGGCTATTGAAAACAAGTGGTATTTTTAGAGAAAATCAAGATGTTCAAGATCGTGTAATGGATAGTAATGACATCGAACGTGAAAGAGGAATTACTATTTTATCTAAAAATACGGCGATAAACTACAAAAATCATAAAATTAATATTATAGATACTCCGGGTCACGCAGACTTCGGAGGAGAAGTAGAACGTGTATTAAAAATGACAAACGGAGTTGTTTTGGTAGTAGATGCTTTTGAAGGACCTATGCCACAAACTAAGTTTGTTTTAAAAAAAGCTTTTGAATTAAATCTACCTACAATTATTTGTATCAATAAGATCGATAGAAAAGAAGCTAGGGTAGATGAAGTAGTTGATGAAATTTTAGATTTATTTATTCAGTTAAATGCAGATGAATCATATTTGGATTCACCATTTGTATACGCTTCTGCAAGAGAAGGATTTGCAACTGATGATTTAAATGAAAGACCAGAAGATATGACAGCTTTGTTGGATAAAATCATCGACTATATTCCAGCTCCAGAAGGAGAAGAAGATGCTCCTTTCAAACTTTTAATTTCTACAACTGATTTTAGCGATTACGTTGGAAGAATTGGTATTGGTAAAATTGAGCAAGGTAAAGTAAAGGTTAACGATAGCTGTGTAATTGTAAATTACAATGATCCTGATAAGAAAAAGAAAATAAAAGTAACTAAAATTTATGAATTTGACGGATTAAATAGAGTTGAGGTTAACGAGTCAAAATTCGGATCTATCGTAGCTTTAACAGGCGTTGAAGGAATAGAAATCGGGGACACTTTAGCGAACGAAGAAGACTGTGAGCCTATTGAATTTGTAAGTATTTCTAATCCTACTTTGGCGATGAATTTCTCAGTTAACAACTCTCCATTTGCAGGGCGTGATGGAAAGTTCGTTACAAGTAGACAAGTTCGTTCAAGATTATATAAAGAATTAGAAACGGATGTAAGCTTGAAAGTTGAAGATACAGATTCTACAGATACTTTCAGAGTTAGCGGTAGAGGAGAGCTTCACTTGTCTGTATTAATTGAAAATATGAGACGTGAAGGATTTGAATTCCAAGTATCTAAACCAGAAGTATTATTTAAAAAAGATAAAGACGGAAAAGTCCTAGAACCAATCGAAATTGTTACAATTGACATTGAAGAAGGATTTGTTGGAACTGTAATCGAGAAATTAGGTACTAGAAAAGGTGAATTGCAAGATATATCAAATACTTCTAGTGGATACACAAGACTTATTTTTGAAATACCTTCAAGAGGCCTTATAGGATACCGCCAAGAGTTTTTAAGTGATACAAAGGGTAACGGAGTTATCAATACAGAACTTAAAGGATATGAGCCATATAAAGGAGAAATTCCAAAACGTCAATTGGGTTCATTGATTTCATATGACACAGGTACTGCAACAGCATATGGATTAAACGCGGCACAAGATAGAGGGATATTATTCGTTCAACCTCAAGATGAAGTTTATGAAGGAATGGTTGTTGGTTCTAATGCAAAGGGATTAGATATTGAAGTAAATATTTGCAAGAAAAAAGCTCAAACAAATATTAGATCTTCAGCAGCTGATGAAGCATTAAAATTATCTCCTCCAAAAATAATGAGTTTGGAAGAAATGATGGAGTTTGTTGAAGAAGACGAATTAATAGAAATTACACCTCATCATTTAAGATTGAGAAAAAGAATTTTGGATACTCAATTGAGATACAAATCAAAAAAATATAATAAATAATTTTAAAGGAATTTATCGCTTGATAGATTCCTTTTTTTATTCTAAAATTAATTAAAATCAAATTTAACAATAAATTAATACAATTAGAATAAACGCTGGTTGTTTTGGGTATATAAAGTTTATAAAATTATAAAGTATGATTGTTTTTCTAATAAATTAGTTTAATAAGCTACAATAGAATTTTAATTTAAAAAAATATTTGCTTTAGTTTGAAAAAGCGAGTATACTTAAAATATAAGAGGCATTATATTTATATTATTAATAGGTAAAGGTTACCTAAAAAAATTTAAGGAGTAAAGTATGGGAGAAATCAATATCAAAGACAAAACATTAGATGAGTTTTTCGATGCAATTATGATGCTAAATGGTAGAGAAGAGTTACAAAGATTTTTTGAAGACGTTTGCACAATTAGAGAACTTCATTCTATTTCACAAAGATTAGAGGTAGCAAAACTACTAAAAATCAGAAAGACATATAGTGAAATCGAAAAAGATACTGGTGCATCGACTGCTACAATTAGTAGAGTTAATAGATCTTTACAAAGTGGAGCACAGGGCTACGAATTAGTTTTGGATAATTTGATAGCAAAAAACTTGGAAGAAAAAAGAAAAAGAAAACAAAATTAATTTATTATCCGCAAATTAAAGTTTGCGGATATTTTACTATCTTTTAACATTTTGGGTATATAGTAATAAAGAGGTGGTTTAATGAAAATTACATTTTTAGGAGCGGCACAAGAAGTAACAGGTTCTTGCTATATAGTAGAAACTGAAAAACATAAATTTATGGTTGATTGTGGATTATTTCAAGGTAGCAAAGAATTAGAACAAAAAAACCATGATGAAATAGATTTTAGTGATGTTGAATTCATGCTTTTGACTCATGCACATATTGATCATACTGGAAGGATTCCACTATTATATAAAAATGGTTTTAGAAAGCCAATTTATTGTACAAAAGCTACAAAAGATTTGGCAGAAATAATGTTGATGGATAGTGCGAAGATTCAAGAAAGTGATGTTGAATGGGAAAATAGAAAAAGACAAAGATCTGGAAAACCTCTTCTCAGCCCACTTTATACGACAATTGATGCGATGAGTTGTATTTCATTGTTTAAGGGACGATTTTACGATGAAGTTGTCAAAATAAATGAAGATATACGAGTAATTTTTAGAGATGCTGGTCACATGCTAGGATCATCGAGCCTTGAAATATTTATAACTGAAAACAAAAACACTACTAAAATTATATTTTCTGGAGATATTGGAACTTCAAATAATCCGATTTTAAACAATCCTTATGTTTTATCAGGTTGCGATTATTTGGTTATGGAATCTACTTATGGTAACAGAATTCATGAGCCTTACAAAGAAAGCGTTCATGAATTGATAAATATAATTGAAAAGGTTTCAGCAAAAGGTGGGACAGTGATTATTCCTAGTTTTGCAGTGGGAAGAACTCAGGAGATAATTTATGAGTTGAATAGCTACTATGATTATCAAATTAAGGATCATTATGAAAAGAAAGTTCCGGTATATGTGGATAGCCCGATGGCTCTTGAAGCGACCAAGGCATTTATGGAAAATACTGATTTGTTTAATCAAAAAGCTAAAGATTACATTTCCAGTGGAGATAATGTTTTTGAATTTGAAAACTTGCACTACGTTAAAAATATTGACGAATCTAAAATGCTAAATAGCGTAAAATTCCCAAGAGTTATCATATCTTCAAGTGGAATGGCTACAGCAGGTCGTGTTCGTCACCACTTGAAACACAATTTGTGGGATGAGAAAAATGCTGTAGTATTCGTTGGATATCAAGCTCAAGGTTCACTAGGAAGGATTTTATTGGATGGAGTTGATGAAGTTAAGCTATTTGGTGAAACAATTAAAGTAAACGCCAAAATATTTAATTTAGGTGGATTTTCAGGACATGCCGATCAAAATAATTTGATGGAATTTGTAGATAATATGAAAATAAAACCTAAGAAAATTTTCATCACACATGGCGAAAATGATGGCGCAGAGGCTTTATCTAAATTGTTAATAGAAAAGTATAATGTTGAGGCTATTATTCCAGAAATTTATTCAACAGAAGAATTTGACCCTGGAAATTATAATATAGAACAAGAAATATCGACAAATCGTGAAAATAATGATTTGTATGAAGAATTAGAAAAAATAAAGAAAAAAATAGATAGATTGTATGAAAACAAAGAATTGTTTGACCACAAAAACATGGATTCTGAAGAATATAATCAACTTAACAATCAAATTTTAGATTTAAAGAATAAAATTATGACGATAAACATGATAACTGGGGAATAATTTTAGATATTGTATCACTTTTATAGCTTGGAGAATATATGGAAAAATATTTTTATCATGGAAAAAATGAAACAGATGTTTATTTATTTCATGAAGGAAACAACAATAATTTGTATAAATTTTTAGGATCACATGTTTATACGGATGATATTGGGACCTACACCAGATTTTTGGTGTGGGCTCCTAATGCAAAAAATGTAAATTTGGTTGGAGATTTCAATAATTGGAACGACTATTCACTTCCACTTAGAAAATTACAAGATGGAGAAATTTGGGAAATATGCATTAGAAATGTCAAAATATTTGATTCATATAAGTACAGAATAGTCACGCAGGATTCAGATGTTTTGTATAAAGCTGATCCTTTTGCATTTCATAGCGAATTAAGACCGAAAACTGCTAGCAAAGTTTATGATATTGAAGGATATAAATGGAATGATAAAAAGTGGCTTAAAAAAAGAGAAAAGGCAGATAAATTTAATAGTCCTATGAGTATCTACGAGATAAATCTTTCTTCATGGAGAAAACATGGTGAAAATTATCTGTCTTATGTTCAACTATCAGATGAATTGGTATCTTATCTCAAAGAAATGAATTACACTCATGTTGAGTTTATGCCATTAATGGAGCATCCTTTTGATGGCTCGTGGGGATATCAACTTACGGGATTTTTTGCAGCGACATCTAGGTTTGGATGTCCAAAAGATTTGATGTATTTGATTGACAAATTACACCAAAACGACATTGGAGTTATTATGGATTGGGTTCCAGCTCATTTTTGCAAAGATGATTTTGGGCTTAGAAAATTTGACGGAAGTAATTTATTCGAAAAAACAGATCAATTTTTAGCTGACAACGATCAATGGGGAACGTTGAACTTTGACTTTTCAAAAAAAGAAGTTGTAAATTTCCTTATATCTTCTGCATTATTTTGGTTCAAGTACTATCACTTGGATGGACTTAGAGTTGATGCAGTGGCTTATATGATTTATTTGAATTTTTCTGGTAAAGATATAAGAAATGAAGATGGTGGATACGAAAATAAAGAGGCAATTGAATTTATCAAAAAATTAAATAATACAATAAAACAAGAGTTCCCTAGTGTTTTTGTCATTGCGGAAGAATCGACTGCTTGGCCAAATGTAACAAAGCCTGTAGAAGAAAATGGACTTGGTTTTGATTTTAAGTGGAATATGGGTTGGATGAATGACATCATAAAATACATGAAAATGGATCCTCTATTTAGAAAAGATCACCATAACTTACTAACTTTTTCGATAATGTATGCATTTAATGAAAATTACATTTTGCCATTTAGCCATGATGAAGTTGTTCATATGAAAAACTCGATGATTGGAAAAATGCCAGGAACTTACGTCCAGAAATTCGATCAAATAAGACTTTTGTATTCGTTCATGTTTGCACATCCTGGTAAGAAACTTTTGTTTATGGGTAATGATATAGGCCAATTTGATGAGTGGAATGAGTATAAAGAAATCACATGGGAAGTTTTGGAATACGAGAAACATCAAAAACTTAAATATTTCATGAAAGATTTGAATAAATTCTACTTAAATAATGATGAATTTTATGATTTGGATACAAGCTATTCTGGTTTTCAATGGGAAGATGTGAATAATGCAAATGAATCTTTGATAATTTTTGAGAGAATTAATTCTAAAAATGAAAAAATTATTTGCATTTTTAATTTCACTCCAGTTAGAAGAAAAAAATATCCAGTAGGAGTAGACGAATATGCACTATATTCAGTTGTACTTAATTCTTCGATGAAAAAATACGGAGGAAGTTTACTAAGAAATAAACCTTATTATTCAAAAAATAAAGAACATAACGACAGAAAATTTTCTATTACAGTTGATATAGAACCATTTTCTGCAATGTTTATTAAGTTAAACAAACTTAGATGTATCAATAAAAATTAGGAGGACTTATGAAGGCACGAAATAGAGTAGTAGCTATGCTTTTAGCGGGAGGACAAGGCTCTAGATTAAAAGCTTTGACAAAAAAAGTTGCAAAACCAGCAGTTTCATTTGGTGGAAAATATAGAATAATTGATTTTGCTTTGAGTAATGCTGCAAATTCTGATATAAGAGATGTGGGAATTTTAACACAATACAAACCATTTAAACTTAATTCACATTTAGGTAATGGATCTAGCTGGGATTTATCCAGAAATTCTGGTGGTTTAAGAATTTTATCACCATTTGCTACAGAAGTTGGTGGTAATTGGTATGAAGGTACGGCAAATTCAATTTACGAAAATATGAATTATTTGGATGAATTAGATGCAGAATATGTTCTAATTTTATCTGGTGACCATATTTATAAAATGGATTACAATGAAATTTTGAAATATCATAAGGATAAAAATAGCGAACTTACAATTGCTGTAATGGAAGTAGATTGGAGTGAGGCTAGCAGGTTTGGTATTATGAATACTGATGATAATGGAAAAATCGTTGAATTTGAAGAGAAGCCAAAAAATCCGAAGAGCAACTTAGCTTCGATGGGAATTTATATTTTCAATTGGCACACTTTGAAAAAATATTTGATCGCTGATAATGAAGACAAGAAATCCAAACACGATTTTGGAATGAATATAATACCTAAGATTATAGATGACGGTTTGAATGTTTTTGCTTGGAAGTTTGATGGTTATTGGAAAGATGTAGGAACTGTAAGAAGTTACTGGCAAGCGAACTTGGATTTATTAAATCCTGATAATAAGCTTGATTTGTACGATACTAGTTGGAGAATTTACACAAAAAACAGAAATCTTCCTCCTCATTATGTTGATGAATTTGCAGATGTTAAAAAATCATTAATCAATGAAAATTGTTTGGTTTATGGAAATGTTAATAATTCTGTTTTGTTTTCATCGATAACTGTGGAAAAGAATGCAGAAATACATGATTCTGTTATTTTAAGTGATACTGTAATAAAAAAAGGAGCAAAACTTTACAACTGTGTAGTCGCAGAATCCATGACTATTGAAGAAAATCAAGTCATTGGCGAAAAAGACTCCGATAAAATCTTCTTAGTTAGTGAAGATGGAATTGAAGAGTGCTAGGAGGAAATTATGCAAAATTGTATTGGAATTATATATGGTGGGAAAGGTAGACAAGATTTCGGGTATTTAACTGATTCTAGACCAGAATATATGCTTCCTTATGGAGCTAGATATAGAATTATAGACATTGCTTTAAGTAACTTTGCAAATAACGAATTTTCAAATGTTGTTTTGTATGGCGGAAAAATCATGAGATCTACTCTAGATCACTTGGGAAATGGTGAAAGTTATGAATTAAATAGAAGAAGAAACGGACTTGTTATTTTCCCTCCGACTTTTGAAAATTCAGGCAAGGAAATTGTCGCTTACAACGAAACAATAGAGTTTTATTTGAGGTCAAAAGAAGATGAGTTGTATTTCTACGATCCGATGGTTATTTTTAGAGAGGATTTTTCAGTATCACACGATAGATTTATCGAGCAAGATTTGGATATACTTTTATTTTGCAAAAAGGTAGATAATGCAACAGGATTATTTATCGGAGAAACAAGACTAAACTTAGATGATAATGGTAACTTGATTAGTATAGGAACTAATCAAGGGATTGATGATGAATTTAATTTGATGACAAATATTGGGTACATGAAAAAATCTGTTTTCTTAAATTTGATTCACGATGCAGCAAAGAATTCAAGTTCCAATGAGTTGATTGATGTTATTATTTCTAATTTGGATAAATTAAAAATCGGCGTGTACATGATAGACGGATATGTTGAAGTTATCAGAAATTTGACGCAATTTTATGATGCAAATTTAAAATTATTAAATGAAGATGTTTACAAAAATGTATTTTTCAAAAATGGATTGCTACTAACAAAATCAAAAGACGAGCCATCTGCTTTGTATGGAGAGTCTGCTTGCGTTAAAAATTCTTTGATTGCAAACGGAGTCAAAATAAACGGAAAAGTCGAAAACTCAATTATTTTCAGAGGTGTAGAAATTCAAGAAGGGGCAGTCATTAAGAATTCTGTTATTTTTGAGAGGTCAATGATTGAAAAAAATGCTGTTGTTGTAAACACAATTACAGATAAAGGAGTTTTAGTAAAAGAAAATGTAACTGTAGTTGGTAATCCAAATTATCCATACGAATTAAAAAAGAATGCTATATTAGAAGATAAATAGGGGAAGTTAAATGAAGATATTATACTGTGCAGCAGAGGCTGATCCGTTTATAAAAACTGGTGGACTTGCAGATGTAGCAGGAACGCTACCACTAGAAATGAAAAAACAGGGTCATGATGTAAAAGTGGTCATCCCTTTGTACAAATTGATTGATGAAGAATACAAAATGAAATTTGAATTTGAAGGAAGCTTTTACGTAGACTTGGATTTTAAGCATCATTATGTTGGCGTATTTAAATACATTCATCGAGGTGTTGAATTTTATTTTCTAGATAACGAAGATTATTTCAATAGAGATAATGTTTACGGAGAATATGATGATTGTGAAAGATTCGTGTTTTTCTCAAAAGCTTGTGTCCAACTGTTAAGATATATAGATTTTGATTGTGACATTATCCATTCAAATGATTGGCACACGGCCATGGTTAATGTTTATGCCAGAGACTTTGCAAAAGGCGATCCTTTCTATGAGTCAATTAAAACAGTTTTTACAATTCACAACTTAAAGTATCAAGGTGTTTTCAGTTCCAATTCATTAAGGCAAACAGACTTATCACCGATGTATTTTACTGAAGATGCATTAAAATTCTACGATGCAATTAACTTCATGAAAGGCGCAATAGTTTTCAGCGATAGAGTTACAACTGTTTCCAAAACTTATGCGTATGAGATAAAATATTCTTTCTTCGGAGAAGGATTAGATGGAGTTATCAGACAATATCACTATAAAATATCTGGAATTACAAATGGCATTGATACGACAATTTGGAATCCAGAAACAGACAAATATTTATTCAAAAATTATTCGCTGAAAAATATCAAAGACAAAGATGAAAACAAAAAAGCACTACAAAGAATGTACGGTTTAGAGGAAAAGAATGTGCCTATATTCGCCATGGTAACTAGATTGGTTGAAAACAAAGGACTAGAACTTGTTAGATACATTATGGATGAATTTTTGACTACAGAAGATGTTCAAGTGGTAATTTTGGGAACAGGTGACTATTCTTATGAAGAAATGTTCAAATACTACGAGTGGAAATTCCCAGATAAATTAAAAGCAAATATTTATTATAACAATGAAGAATCACACAAGATATATGCGGGTGCAGATTTCTTAATGATGCCTTCAATATTTGAACCTTGTGGTATATCACAATTAATCGCTATGAGGTATGGAACAATACCAGTAGTGCGTGAAACTGGAGGATTAAGGGATACTGTTCAATCATTTAATGAATTTAGCAAAGAAGGTAATGGATTTTCATTTACAAATATCAATGCACATGACTTCTTGTATACATTGAGACGAGCAATATCTTTTTACTACAATGATGATTTTAATATAATCAAAGAAAATGCTATGAATTCTAAAAATGATTGGGAAAAATCTGCGAAAGAATACATCGAACTTTATGAGGAGATTATTAAATGATGGACATTTCAGAAGATCAACTAAGAAGATTACTACAAATCAAATTATCGTATAATTCGTTGGTTGATCTTCAAGATGCAAATCTATATGAAATTAGAATTGCGCTTAATGAAGTCATTAAAGAATTGATTTCTGAAAATCAAACTAATAGTAACACTGACATATCATCAAGATTATATATAGTATCATTTGAACTAATGGTAGAAAATCTGTTTGAAGATTATATTGAAAAACTCAATATAAAAACTCATTTGCAACATATTTTACAAGAAAAATATGATGATGTTGTAAATATGGACAATGATTTGCACTTAGGTCAAAGTTATATCGGAAGATTCGCCGTAGATTTGTTTGAGAAGTTTTCAAAACAAGGTAAGTTTTGCAAAGCATATTCTATTTTTTACAAAAATTCACAGTTCAAACAACAAATAATCGATGGAAATCAAATTGAGACGGCATTCCACGAACCAAAAACAAGCGTAGTTTTTAAAAGATCTACACAATACGATATAGAATTAGATAATAATAAAATAAAATCTCAAATTTATGATATTTCATATTTAAATGAGAATACTAATTTTATTAGATTATTTGCACCAAAAGCCAATCCGAATCTAAATTATGAAAATTTTATTCGCGGGAGAATTGAGGAGATTTATTCTGAAGAAAATAAAATTGATTCGATACGTCAATTCGTTTACACTCCTGAAGTAGATGAATTCGGGAAATATATTAAATTCTTGCAACAAAAATTTCTATCGGATTCAATAGTGGAAGACGTATTTAATGATGAAATAAAATTTTTCGAAAACTCAGATAAAATTGAACAGCATATTCAAATAAATATTGTTGAAACGAATGTTTCCTTAGTAATAATTTCATTTTTACAAAAACTTTTGGATTTGGGTTATGATTTTGAAAAAGCTTTGAGAAAGTGTAATAAAATTTTCGGATATATCAATATTAATCTGCACAGAGAGTCATTTGAATTAATGGATTTGAGGTATTTGTATCAATTTGCTGATATAAAAAAGATAATTGAATTAATAAATGGAAATGCTCTTAAAAATGGATATCCAGAAATTATCAAGGAAGATTTGCTAGATTGTTTTAATCTGATAGCTTTCATATCTCACGAAATAATTGTAGGTTCGAATTATCATAAGAAATATTTATTAGAAAGCGAATATATAGATATTGACACAAATATTCAAGATAAAATTGCGATACAAACTTATGGATTTAACGACGATTTATTCAATAATAAGATAGATTGCGATAATTTACATGCTAGCAAACTAAAGTACAAGAAAAAACTTGTCAATAAGTATAACCTGAAACATATAAATGATAATAGTATTTTTAATATGCAATTATCAGATTTTCACGAAGGCAAAAGACAAGTTTTAAATGTTTTTTATATCTTGTATTTATATTTAAAATTAAAAGATAATGTGAACACTATCATCACTCCAACGACTTTTTTTATTGGCGGTATGAGTTCGTTTGATTATTTATTTTGCAAGAAAATAATAAGCTTGTGTATCGGTCTATCAAATATAATAAATTCAGATAAACTTATTCAAGAAAAAATCAAACTGGTTTTTGTTGAGAACATAATGCTAGACCAATTGCCAGACTTTGCTAAAGCAAGTGATGTTTTCAACTATATTCCTTACAAAAACTTCGATGTTTCAAACACATATCCTTATGCTTTTATGAGTAACAGAGCAATTTTAATAACTAATAATTCAAACGTTTATGAAAATGTAAACAATTTAAGCGAAAATAACGGAGTGTTCAAATTTGATAAAAAAATCTCTGCAAATACTGAATCTAGTTGTATGAATTTTATATTAGAAAATATAGAAATAATAAAAAATCAAAAAGTTATAGACGAATTTTATGAGATTTATAATTTGATTATCAAATATAATGATAGTTTTAATGTAATAAACTCTTTTGACAATTTTGCTGAAGTTAATGAAAAAATTCAAATAATGTATCTAGATGAAAATTTGTGGAATGATTATATGTTGAAAAATATAGAAATATCGAACAATTTCGGAATTAATTATTTAAAAGATTATTAGGAGTTATAAATGTATGAGTTAGGATTTAATTACAACAAAGAATATACGTTTTTCAAGATTTATGCTCCTAAAATAAATAGCGTAAAGTTATTACTTTATGAAAATTACAATGATGTAAGATACCAATCTGTTAATATGTATAAAAATGGTGAATATTTTGAAGTCAAAGTTGAAGGAGATTTGGATGGAATTTACTACAAATATCAGATTGATGAAAAATTCGAAATTGTGGATCCATTTTGTAAAGCTTCTTCAATTAATAGCTTAAAGTCATGTGTAATAGATTTGAATTCCACAAACCCTGATGGTTTTATTCATGAAGAATACGAAATAGCAAACAAGAATGAAGCTATAATCTACGAATTATCAATAAAAGATTATTCTTCTGACATATCGAGTAAAATTAGAGATGATTATAGAGGAAAATTTTTGGGATTGATAGAGGAAAGTGATGTTTCTGGGATAAATCATTTAAAAGATTTGGGTATAACACATGTTCATTTGATGCCTGTATTTGATTTTGTAGGTGTTGATGAGAGAAATTCAGAAAAATTTTCTGAAGATAATTACAATTGGGGATACAATCCAGAAAATTATAATTGCATCGAAGGGAGCTATTCCACAGATCCAGAAAATCCAAAGAATAGAATCATTGAATTCAAAAAAATGATTCAAACATTACATGCAAATCATATTGGTGTGATTATGGATGTGGTTTACAATCATACTTTCAGAAACAAAGATCATCCATTTAATCTGATTTATCCACAATTTTATAGACGTGATAAGGATGGAGATTTCACAAATGGATCTGGAGTTGGAAATGAATTAAACACCGAAGATGAATTCGTGAGACAATTTATTATCGATAGCTTATTGTATTTTCAAAAAGAATTTCACATTGATGGTTTCAGATTTGATTTAATGGCTCTAATTGATTCAGAAACGACCGATAAAATCGTAAGTGAACTTAGAAAAAACAATGAAAATGTAATTATTTACGGAGAGCCATGGATGGCAGATGAATCTCCGCTATCAAAAAATAAAAGAACGATTTTTGGTAGTCAAAAAGGAAAGGATTATGGTTTATTCAATCCGTTTTTCAGAAACGCTATTAAAGGAGATAACGATGATAATTCTACAGGTTTTGTTCAAGAAAATGTAGAAAAAATTGGTTTAGAAACGGGAATTTGTGGATCGATTTATTATGATGAAAAAAGACATGGTTTTTGCGAAAATCCTAATGAAACCATTAATTATTTTAATTCTCACGATAATTTAATTCTTCAGGATAAATTAATGAAAACAAACGCAGATATCGAAACGTCAACAAAGCTTTGTTTTGACTTGATAATTCTAAGCCAAGGCATACCGTTCTTTCATTGTGGAAATGAGTTTCTAAGAAGTAAGTCGATGTATAAAAACACTTATAATCTATCACTTAGTGTCAATGCAGTTGATTGGAAATTGAAGTACGATAACGATGAGATATATCAATATGTTAAATCGTTGATTAAATTTAGGAAAATGCATCCAGAATTTAATCTGAAAGATGCGAATGAAATTAGAAATAAAATTAAATTTTATAATGTAAATGATTGTTGTATTTGTTTTAGTATAAAAAGCGATAAAGGATTTTTGTTGGCTTTTATAAATTCGGGAGAAAGCTTTAAATTTTATTTGAATGATTATTTTGAAGGTTTTAACAAATGCACGAAAATTTTTGATGAAAAAATCATTGAAATGGAAGTCAATGATAATGTAATTTTGATTGATAGAAGAAAAAGCGGGGTATATTCTATAAGTATGGAGAAATAATGAATACTAGATATGAACTTAAAGATGTAGATGAAATTTTGAATATTGAAGGTTTTTTCGGTGGAGATCAACAATGGTTTGAAGATATTTTGAATTCGAACTATCTCACTAAAAAGGGCTGTTCAGTAATTGCCATGACAAATTATTTTATATACATTGCTAATACAAAAAAAGAATATGCTAAGTTAGTTCCAGAAAATCTTTTGGGAAAAAGAATAACTAAAACTGAATATATAAAATTTGCAGATATGCTGTCAACATTTCTGAAGCCTAAAATATACGGTGTACCATTTTTGTTCCCTATGAATAACGGAATTAGAAAGTATGCCAAGAAAAATGGAATGAGTCTTGTAGCACAAAACTACAATTTTACTTGGAAAATCAGAAATATTGTGACATATATAATAGGAGCAATAGCAAATGGCTATCCAGTTTTGATGTTGACATTAAATCACAAAAATCCTGATGTTAAATTTCATTGGGTTACGATAACTGCGATTTATTATGATGATAGTTGGAAAATTGAATGCTCTAATTGGGGAGTAAAGAGAGTGTATGATTTAGAAAAATGGTTTAAGCAAAAATCTTTGTATAAAGGTTTAATTTATTATCAATAGGAGGATTTATGGATTATTTAAAAGTATACAATGAATGGTTAAATGATAAGTCTTATGATGAAGAAACAAGAAATGAATTGGAAGCAATAAAAGATAATGATGAAGAAATAAAAGATAGATTTTATAAATCATTGGAATTTGGTACTGCGGGTTTGAGAGGAAAAATCGGTGCAGGAACTAATAGAATGAACAAGTACAATATTATGAAAACTACACAAGCACTTGCAGATACTATCAAAAATTACGGAAATGAAGCGTTGAAAAGAGGCGTTAGCATTAGCTACGATGTTAGAAAATTTTCAAAAGATTTTGCAGAGATATCCGCAAATGTACTTGCATCTAATGGAATAAAGGTTTATTTGTCGGATGATATAAGACCAACACCAATGTTGTCGTATTCAATCAGAAAATTTAATTGTATTTCTGGAATTATGATTACTGCTTCTCACAACCCAAAAGAATACAATGGATACAAGGCTTATTGGGAAGAAGGTAGCCAAATTCTTGAAGATAAGGCTGATGAAATTTTGAGTAATTTGGACAAAATCAAAAGTTTTACAGAAGTTAAGATAGGAGATTTTGAAAAATTAATAGCTGAAGGTAAAATACAATATTTTGGAGAAAATTTGGACAAAGATTATTTTGAAGATGTTCTAAGTCTTACAATTAATGATGACAATATTGATAAAGATGTGAAAATTGTTTATACTCCATTGAACGGAACTGGAAATAGATTCGTAAGACATATTTTAGATGTTAGAGGATTCAAAAATGTTTACGTTGTAAAAGAGCAAGAAAATCCTGACAGCAATTTTACGACTGTTCCTTACCCAAATCCTGAAAATCCAGAAGCATTTGAATATGCAATTAATTTGGGAAAAGAAGTTGGAGCTGACTTGTTATTAGCAACTGATCCAGATGCAGATAGAACTGCTGTCGAAGTTTTAAGTAATGGAGAATATGTATTCTTAGATGGCAATAAAATCGGTGCTTTGTTGACAAACTACATTTTGAGCCAAAGATATGAAAAACATGATTTGCCAGAAAATCCTGCAGTTGTTAAATCAATTGTAACGGGTGATTTATCATCTAAAATCGCCAAAAAATACGGCGTTGAAATGATAGAAACATTAACTGGATTTAAAAATGTTTGCGGAAAAGCTAATGAATACGAAAAAACTGGAGAAAAGTCTTGGGTATTTGGCTACGAAGAAAGTATTGGTTATTCTTATGGAACATTTGTAAGAGATAAAGATGCAGTAAGTTCTTCAATGATGATTTCAGAAATGTTAGCTTATTACAAGACACAAGGAAAAACTTTGATCGATGTTTTAAATGATTTATATAAGGAATTTGGATATCACGAAAATTCATTATCTTCCGTTGTTTTAGAAGGATTGGATGGTCAAGAAAAAATCGGAAGAATCATGGAAGAATTCAGACACAATCCAATTAGTGAAATAGGTTATACAAAATTAATTGAAACAAAAGATTACGATGTAAATTATGAAGATTATGGTACTCCAAGATCAAATGTTTTAAAATATTATTATGATGATGGATCATGGTATGCACTACGTCCTTCTGGAACTGAACCAAAAATTAAATTATATATTTATTCTGTTGCAGATTCAAAAGAAAAAGCTGAACAAAAAGTTTTGGATATTGAAAAAATAGCAAAAGAAAAAATGATGAATGTTAAGTAACTTTATAATATCACTTATTCTATATTTGAGAGTAAGTGATATTTTTTAATTGGCAAATATTGTGATTTTTTGATATTGTATGTATAATATATTTATTAAATTTTAGGAGATATAAATGAGAAAACTTGAAGAGAGAATAATGAAAGACGGTCTGGTATTACCGGGAAATATACTGAAGGTAGACAGGTTCATTAATCATATGATTGATCCTGTTCTTTTTGAAGATTTAGCAAATGAATTTTACGAAAAATTTAAGGATAAAAAAATCAATAAAATACTTACAATAGAAGTCAGTGGAATTGCAATAGCATATGCATGTGGTATTAGATTTAATTGCCCAGTTGTTTTTGCAAAGAAAACAAGCTCAAAAACGTTGGGCGACAATTGCTACAGAACAGAAGTTTTTAGTTTTACAAAAAACAGAAGCTATGAAGTAATGGTTTCAAAAGAATACTTAGATGAAAAAGATCATGTTTTATTGATAGATGATTTTCTTGCAAATGGGAAAGCTTTGGAAGGGTTGATTGATATTTGCTCACAAGCAAATGCAACTGTTGAAGGAATTGGAATTCTAATCGAAAAAGTTTTTCAAAAAGGTGGAGAAAATCTAAGAAGACAAGGATACACCATAGAATCATTGGCAAGAATCAAAGGATTTACTGACGATTCTGTTATATTTGAAGATTAATTTTGACAAATTGTAACTTTATTATTCATTTATTAAGTTCAAAATGTGATATATTATATTAGGATAAAAATGAGAAAGGATGGAATTCTATGAAATACATTATTGACATATTAGATGCATTCTTTTCTATACAAATTACTCCGAATTTAAAATTATATAATTTAATTTCTATGTTTTTTAAATATTTGTTTGTAATAATCATTTATTATTTTATTTTCAATATAATCAAGATGATTTATTTGGATATAAAAGGAACAAACAATATGAATTACAGCTCAAATACTTATTTAAAACTTATTAATAGAAAAGAAAATTTGCCTTTTAAAATACAAGAGCATTATTTTATAGGAAGAACTGCCACTATAGGAAGAGATGATAGCAATCAAGTTGCATTGAAGGATAGGTTTATCTCTAAGAGACATGCACGTATTTATAAAGAAAAAAATAATTATTATATTGAGGATTTGAATTCTGCTAATGGAACTTTTTTGAATGGAAATAAACTGATTAATTCTGCTAGACTAAACGACAAAGACTTAATAGATATTGGACAAATTGAATTCATGTTTGTAAATGGTGACAAAGATGCAAACTAAACGTAAACAAAATAGCAGATTCAAAGAATTTATCGATAACTTAAAGCCAATGCGTGTTAATGGTAGGATGATTAAGCCAGTTTATTTAATACTTTTGTTTAACATATTTGGCTTTTTTCTTGCTTTAGGATCAAACGAAAAAGGATTAGATACAAAAGCACTAGCTTACTTTTTGTTTGCTACGATTTTAATGTTTTTAGCAAATAAATACGTAACAAAAATCACTAGGGGAGACGGATATATATTACAAATTGCATGTATGCTTTTTAGTATAGGTATAATCGTTATTTACAGACTTAATCCCCACGAAGGATTAAAACAAATAATGTGGTTCACAATTGGAATACTGTTGTTTTTTGGAACTTTTTTTATTTTGAAAAGTTATAAAAAATGGTACAAATTTACTGCACTTTATTTGATTGGGTGTATAGTAATGTTTTTAATGACATTACTACTTGCAGAAGATAAATATGGTGCTAGAAACTGGATAAGTATTTTCGGCATTGGTTTTCAACCATCTGAAATCACTAAAATATTGTACGTGTTTTTCTTAGCAAGTTATGATTACAATACTGATTTATTGGACAGAATAAATTTAGATTCAGCAAAAAAATACAAGAAATACCTTCCAATAATCAAAAGATACTTTCTAATGATTGTCGTGTATTTTTTTATAGGATTGTTTTTCTTGCAAAAAGATTTGGGAACTGCGATGATTTTTTACGGATTATTTTTAGTTTATCAAATTGTTAATCAAGAAGACATCAGACTAATTATATTGAATTTACTAATCGCTATAGTTGGAGCAGTGGCTGCGTATATGCTTTTTTCTCATATAAGAATAAGAGTATCTACATGGCTTGATCCATGGAAGAATATTGACGGAATAGGATATCAAATCACGCAAGCTTTATTCGCAATAGCGAGCGGAGGATTTTTCGGAACTGGGCTTGGATTAGGAAGGCCTGATGTAGTTCCTGTTGTTACAAGTGATTTTATTTTCGCAGCGATTTGCGAAGAAATGGGAACTTTCACAGGAATGGGAGTAATAATGTTGTTTTTGATTTTGATTTACAGAGGAATGAAAATATCATTGTATCAATCAAATAAATTCTACAAAATTGTTGCCCTTGGAATTTCTGTTATTTTTGCAATTCAAGGTCTTGTTATGTTCGGTGGAGTTATGAAATTGGTTCCTTTGACAGGAATCACAATACCGTTTGTAAGTTATGGTGGTACTTCAATGGCGATGTCATTTATTTGCTTGGCAATTTTACAATTCTGCTCAACTGATCAAGGAGAGGAAGATATTTATGCAAAATAAAATGAACAAAAGAATTATAGTGGTTTTATCTTTCTTGATGACTTTGTTTGTGCTATTGGTTTTGTATTTGACTTATTTCCAAATAGTAAAAGCAGATAAAATAGCAAACAATGAATACAATAAAAGATTATGGGTAGATGAAGATAAGGTTGAGCGTGGAACTATCTATGACAGAGATAAAAATGTTTTGGTAGAAACTAAGAAAGATTCAGCTGGAAAAAATTATAGATTTTTTGATTATGCTGATATTTATGGAAATATTACAGGATATAACTCAAAAACTTACGGTACAGCTGGTCTTGAAAAATCTTATATGAAAGAATTGTTGAATATTAACAAAGACACTCCTTTATCACAATTGAGAAATATAGTAAGTTCAAATAATAAAGGTAACGATCTTGTATTGACAACAAATTCTACTTTACAAAAACTTGCCTACAATTTGCTAGATGGAAAGAAAGGTTCAATCGTAATGATGAATCCGACGACTGGAGAAGTTTATGTAATGGCAACTTGTCCATCGTACAATCCGAATGAAGTATCTTCACAATGGCAAGAACTTTTGAACAGGGAGTCTTCTCCATTATTAAATCGTGCAACACAAGGTATGTATACTCCAGGATCTGTTTTTAAAATAATAACTGGTAATGCAATATTGGAAAACGAAGATAAAGTTGACAAAGTTGTTGAGGATAACACGGGTACAATTGAATTTAATAAATACACTATTTCAAATAACAATGGAGCTGTGTATGGGGAGACTGATTTAAGAAAAGCTCTTGTAAAATCATCTAATGTTTATTTTGCATCTCAAGGTGTAAAATTGGGTAATAAAATTTTGCAAGACAACACTTCAAAATTTATGATTGGAAAGAAAATTCCTTTTGATTTGCCTGTTGCAGTGAGCGTCAATGGATATATGAAAACAAAAAGTAATGCAGATATTGCAACAACAAGTTTTGGACAAGGAGAAACCTTGGTAACTCCTTTGAACATGGCTATGGCTATGAGTGCTGTTGCTAATAATGGACAAATGTTGAAACCTTATTTGGTTAGTCAAATAATTGACTCTGAAGGAAAAGTTGTTAAAGAAACTAAGCCTGAATTATTATCTGAAATTGGTAATAAAAAAAATATGGAAACATTAAAAGATTATTTGAGATCGACTGCAGAAAGTTACGATACATTAAACGTGAGTACCTCTGTGATTGCAAAATCAGGTACAGCAGAAATTAAGGATAAAACAAGTACACATGCTTGGTTTGTTGCAGCTGCACCTGCCAAGAAACCTAAATTTGCTATAGCAGTAATCTTGGAAGATGATAACTCTTACGGTGTGAAAACTGCAGGACCTATAGCTTCAAAAATGCTTAACGCAGCGATTAATGAATTGGGTTTAGAAAAATAAAAAAACATGGATAGCTTTGATGATTCATTGCAATCCATGTTTTTCTTTTTATAAGAATTTGTCTTTGATATTTAACCAATACCAGTCTTTTAAGAAAACTAATTTATTGATATATTGATCAGAATAAGTGAAATTTACATAATCTACATTATCATAGCTCCTGTTCAATCCATCTGCCAAAACTATGGAACTTTTTCTGTCAAAATTGTGGTCTCTAAAATACAATGTAACATTACTTTTCGATGGAACTACAAGAGAATTCAAAAGTGAACGATAAGCTTTCGAATTAATTGGAGCAAGAGGAGTCACTTGGAAACCATCTAGACCATGATACAAAACAGATCCACCTGCTGAGAAGTTATATGCGGTTGATCCAGAAGGAGTTGAGACTATTATTCCATCTCCAGCAAATGATTCTAAGTGATTATCATCGATGTATACATCCAAATACACAATTGATGAGTCATCGCTTTTTACTACGAACTCGTTAAGTGCTTTGTGTGTATAAGTTTTACTGCTATTTCTGATTGCGGTTTTTGATTCTAGTAAAGAAATTTTTTCAATTCCATAATTTTCATTGATTAAATCTGAAATAAATTTGTCGATATTTGGAATTAAAATTTCTTGATAAAATCCAAGATGTCCTGTATTTATTCCAACGAAAGGAATAGTTGAAAACTCGTATTTATGAACAGCTCTTAAAAAAGCACCATCCCCGCCAATGCATAGATTAATGAGTGCATTTTCGTCAAAATCAAATGTAGGTTTGAATCCTTTCTGTTCTAATTTATCTTTGACAATCAGCGCTGTTTCCAATGATTTTTGGTTATCGTTTACATATATATTTATAATTTTGCTGTTATTGTTCATTTATTCTAAAAGCTCCTAATATTTGTTATAATTTTATTATACCAAATAACTGGAGATTTAAACAATGAAGCAAATTAGTTTTAATGTAGATAAAAAAACAAGATTAGATGAATTTTTGAAAAAAAATCACATTTCCCATAATTTATTCATCAGTATTTACAAAGACGATATTTTTATAAATGGAAAACATGCTAAGAGAAACTCTAAGTTAGAAAAAGGAGATATTGTAACTATCAATCTTAGGGATGAAGAAAATAATTACGAACTCATTAACATGGACATCGAAGTTTTATATGAAGATGATGATATTTTCGTATTAAATAAACCTGACAAACTAACAATTAATACAGACGGAGAAGAAAGCTTGGCAAATTTCGTGGCTTATTTGTTTAAACAAAGAAATATTAAGCAGAAAGTTAGATTTATAAATAGATTGGATCAAGACACATCAGGCGTGGTAATGGTTGCGAAAAATAAAATAGCACAAGCTTTTTATCAAAAAAACTCATTTAAGAAAAAATATTTGGCAATTGTAATGGGAAATCCAATAAATCAAAAAATAGAGTTGAATTTGAAACGAGATGGAATTAAAACAGAAATTGATGAAAATGGGAAAAAAAGCGTGACAATTTTGGAAAATCTGAAAAATTATGGGGATTACTCCTTGGTTAGTCTAGAACTATTAACAGGAAGAACTCATCAGATAAGAGTTAGCCTGGAATATATCAATTGTCCAATAGTTGCAGATAGCTTGTATGGAGAAAAAATTGAAAATTTTTCCCAAATGCTTCACGCTAATGAAATAGAATTTGTGGATATGAAAGGGGAGTACCATAATATTACGACAAATCTTCCTCAGAGATTCAAAGATTATTTGAAAGAATAACTTCCCTTGAAAACAATTTTATGTTGTAGTATAATTAAATTAACCTCAGAAGAGGAACCCTGAAAAATTAAACCGACACACACTATAAGGGATGACGGACGTTTGATAATTGATGACGAGCCCTCCTTGAAGGGATGCCAGATGTTTGATACAGTCAACCCACCTTCACATACTGAAGGTCATTAATTGATTAGGGTCTTCTGAGGATATTTTGTGAATAAAAGCGATTTCGCTTATTAGCATGGGAAAAATCTCATGCTTTTTTATTATGCATTTAATTTTATGTTATCTATTCACTTAAGTAGCATGAAAATGTATAATATATGATAGATAAGGTGAGTGATATTATGAAAGATTCTAATTTAAAAAAATGCCCAAATTGTAATTCATTTGTAGAAATTGATGATAGATTTTGTAGAGTATGTGGTCATGATTTTTCAAAAGATGATGATTATTCTTCTGAAGGCAAAACATTTGAAGATTTTTTGTTAGAAGCTTCTAAATTTAGAAACGAAACTCAAAACCATAAACTTGGATTAACAGAAAATGAAGAATTTTTAAATTCTTATGAAGAAAATCCTTCTAATGAGAAGAATCATTATCATGAGAATAAATACTCAAATCAAGACACAACAGATAGGCTAAATGTTGTAGATATTGAATCAGAATCCTTGAAAGAAGAAAGAAAAAAAGCATATCAAGAAACAAACAATGACTATGAAGATTACTATGATTATTACGATTACGATGATGATAAGTCACCTATAATTAAAAAAATTATCTTGTCAGTTATTGGAATAGCTTTATTAATTGGTATTGTATTTGGAATCAAATACATAAAACCAATGTTTCAAGAAAAATTAGCAGAAAGAACCATCACTGCAGAATCTGTAAAAGCTAAATTCATACAATCTGTGCAATCAAAATCATCAGAACAAATGATAAGCGTTGTTCAATCTTCAAACCAATCTATACCTTTTAAAAACAAAGATGCAGAAGAATTTATAAACGAAATAAATTCTAATCCAGAGCATCAAGCGACTATTTTGAAATGGTTAGAGGATGATGAAGCAAAATTAAAATCAAATAAATCATACAAAAGTACTAATCCAATAAAGATGGTTAAAGGAAATGATGGATATAAAATTTTGATAGATCCAATCAAACTTACAATAGAAAATCCAATAAATGCAAAGTTGAGTGTAGAAAATGCATCGGAATATGCATTTGCTGGAAAGAAAGTTTTAGTAATTGAATCAAATGATTTAACTTTGAGACAAAATTTTGATTTGTCATTTTTCTCTAAAAATAATACTATTAATTGGGACACGGTAGATATCAGTAAATCTCTTCCTGATTTTGATGTAACAAGTGGGGATAAAAATTACGAAATCAGAAAAACAATTGATGAAGACTGTCTTGTATATGTAAATGATAAAAACACAGGACTTACTACAGATAATTTTAATGATAGAGGTAAAAAAAATCTAACAGAAGATCAAGATTTTGTGAGAATTGTAGCCAAAGGGAAAAATGGACTATTAAAATCTCCTAAACAAACTGTTGGTTGGGAAACTTGGGTTAGATTGTATTTAAAAGACTAAATTATAATTATTTTATTAAAATGATTGAGCATTTTAATAAAAGGGTATAATAAAAGCATAGTAAAAAATTATTTAAGGAGATGTTATTATGAGTTTAATGGATTACTTGGAACATAAAAGAAGAGAAAAAGAAAGACAAATCAAATGGGAAATTGCTAAACGTAAATACGAAGTCGAAGCTAAAATTACATTAGGTACAGTTATCGGTGCTTCATTAGGTTTAGCAGCTGGTTTATTACTAGCGCCTAAATCAGGTGAAGAAACTAGAAAAGATATCAAAAAATTCGCTGAAGAAACAAAGAAAACAGCAGTAAATAATTTTAACGATGCAGTAGACACTGTAAAATTAACTGCAGACAATGTTACAGACAGCGTAAAAGACAAATATCAAGATTTCCAAGATAGAGGAATGACAGAATTAAACAGAGTTTCTGATCAATTTGACGAAGTTAAAAATGATTTAGGAGTTCTTGGTGAAGATCTTAAAGAAGTAGTTAAAAAAGATGCAAAAGATATCAAAGAAGATGTAAAAGATACTAAAGAACAAGTAAAAGATTCAGCAAAAAAAGTTGGAGATTCAGCTAAAAAAGTCGCAGAAGATGCAAAAGAAGGCGCAGAAAAAACTGTAGAAGAAGGCAAAAAACAAGCAAAGAAAACTGCTGAAACTGCAAAAGAAGAAGCAAAAGAAGTAAAAAAAGAAATCAAAAAGTAGGTAAGAAATGATAGATGCTTTATATATATTTAAAATAATATTATATATTTGTTTATCTGGATTCTTAATTGCTTTAATCGTATTCTTATTAAAACTTACTGACCTAATCAAAAGCATAAAAGCTGTTTTGGCAGATAATAAAAAGGATATCGATAGATCAATTGGCGAAGTTCCACAAATCTTGGATAATGTATCAGGAATTACTAATAAAGCCGATAGATTAATTGGCGATGTTTCTCCAGATGTAAGAAATATTACAAATAATGTAAGTAACACTTTATCTCATGTGGAATCTGTTTCAAGCAATGTATCTAATACTGTAGATTATGTTGCAGAATCTGTAACAGATACTGCTACTAATATAAAATACGGATTTTTAAATTCTGCAGACTATGTTGGATCTGCAAGGGATATTATCAATTTCGTAAAAAGTTTAGCTAGAAGATAATTGAATAAAAATTTTTAAGCCAATCGGAGTATTTCTGATTGGCTTATTGTAAATTTTAAGTTTATTTTATTTCTATGAAAACAATTGTAAAAATGTTAAATTCCTATTGAAAAACGATTGAATTTTTGATATGCTATTAAGGAAAGATGGGATAGAATGAAAAAAATAAAAATTATCTCGAATCCATCGTCTGGGAGTCAAGCACATAGTAGAGATTTGACGAAACTAATTAATTATTTAATAGAAGATAATTTTGTGGTTCAACTTTTTAAAACAAAGAAGAAAAATGATGCTTACAATGAGGCATTTAACACATCTTCAGATGAGTGGGATTTGATAGTTATTTCTGGCGGAGATGGAACGGTTAATGAAGTTGTAAATGGAATTTGCGATAGCGAAAGTGATATTCCGATTACGATATATTCTACAGGTACAGTAAACGATTTCGCAACTTATCTAGACTTGCCATCAACACCTTACAAATTATATAGAATGATTAAAACGGGTAAAATCATAAAAAGCGACGTCGGAAAGATAAGTAATGATGATTCGCATAGATTTTTCATCAACGTTTTTGCAGTAGGAAATATTGCTTCTGTTAGTTATGTAACTGATAAGGCTCAAAAAGCGATTTTTGGTAGACTGGCCTATATTGTAGAAGGATTAAAAGAACTTCCAAACACATTGAATCAGCCTATGGAGTTGAAAATCAAAACTAAGGATGATTATTTAGAAGTTAAATCGCCTATAATGATTATTTCAAACTCGAATACTGTAGGTGGATTTGAAAATATTTGCCCACAGGCAAGAATCGATGATAAAAAATTAGATGTTTTGATTATTAAACATTCTCGTCTTAAAGAAGTTGCACAGATTATGATAGATGCTTTTAGTTCAAAGCATATCTACTCTGAAGATGTATTATATTTTCAAACTGATACTTTAACCATTGAATCATCACAGACTGTTCCAGGAGATGTTGATGGTGAATATGGTGGAAATTTACCAGTGAAAGTTGAGATTAATAACAAATCAATAAATATTTTAGTAAGGAGCGATTAAATGTCATCACCAACAATTAAAGATGTAGCAAAACTAGCTGGGGTTTCGATTTCTACAGTATCTAGAGTTATGAATGATTCTAAGCCTGTAAGCCCAGAAGCACGTAGAAAAGTTTTGGATGCAATCGAAAAACTTGATTTTAAGCCAAATGAATTGGCAAGATCTTTGGTAATGAAAAGATCCAATTTGATTGGCGTTGTAGTGAAAGATATCGGTATTCCATACATGGCACAAATTGTAAGAGGTGCCGAAGAAATTGGAAGAATGTACAAATACGATATACTTTTATCTTCTACATATGGCGATTTGGAACAAGAAAAAAAGATTATAGATTTCATGTTCACAAAGCAAGTGGAAGGAATAATTTTGATTTCAGAAGATATTGAGCCAGAGGTTATTTTTAAATTAAAAGACCAAACAGTTCCATATATTCAATTGGATAAGTTCTGGAATATTAAAGATGTTCATACTGTGCAAATAGATTACAAAGAAGCTATGATAAATATGATTAATCATATTTATGATTTAGGTCACAAGAAAATTTTATTTGTAAAAGAAAATCAAGACACTGAAATTGGTCAAGAAAAATTAAAAGGATACAGACAAGCTTGTGATGATTTGAAATTAGAAAAATTTGAAATCTCATCAGATGGAGTTTCTGTAAAAGATGGTTATGAAGCAGGAGATAAGATTTTCCAATTAAAAGAATCAAAAGATATAACTTGCGTAAGTTTCAGTGAAGATGCACAAGCTATTGGATTTATAAATTATTGCTACGATAACAACAAAAAAGTTCCTGATGATATTTCTGTATCTGGATTTGGAGATATACCAATGACAAGTATTTACAGACCAACTCTTACTACAGTTCAAGAACCTTACTATGATATAGGTGCTGTATCGATGAGAACTTTAGTAAAGGTTTTGAAAGAAAATAAAACTATTAATGAAAAGGCAATATTAGGTTCTCAAATTATGAAGAGAGAATCTGTAAAAGATATCAATTAAAATATTTTCCTGTTTAAAAAATCGAATAATAGGATATAAATAAAGTAGTCATAGGAGGATTATTATTATGGTAGAACAAAATGTTATAGTTAAAAATGAAACTGGTTTGCATGCTCGTCCAGCTGCATCATTGGTACAATTTGTAAAGAATTTTGATGGTAAAGTTGAGCTTATTAAAGACGGAAAAACAGCTAACGCTAAATCTATTTTCAACGTTATGGCTTTAGGTATTTCACAAGATACTGAAGTTACTGTTAGATTAGATGGCGAAAACGAAGAAGAAAATTTAAAAAAACTAGTTGAATTTATAGAAAATTTGGAAGACTAATTCAAGTAAGAATGTATAGCCGTCACTTTTGTGGCGGCTTTAGTTTATGAGGAGGTAATATGAGTTTAATTAAGGAAGGTATTATTGCAAGTGAGCAGATAGCTATTGGTAAAGTTAAACTTATGAAAAAACAGGAAGTTAAGATTAATACCGAAAAAATTTCTGATGATGAAATAAAACTTCATGTTGAAAAGTTTAATAAAGCTTTGGATGATTACAAAACAATTTTATCTGAAACTAAGGTTGACAATGATACACAAAAACAAGTTATCGAAGCTCATTTGAGTATGTTGGATGATCCTTTTTTATCAGAAACTGTTATCGGAAAAATTAACGAGAATAATTCAAGTGACAAAGCACTAACAGATACAATAGATGAAATGGTTGTGATGATGGAGTCTCTTGATAATGAGTATATGAGAGAAAGAGCTGCGGATTACAAGGATATAGGGCAACAATTGTTATACAAGATTAAAGGAATTGAATATCAAAAACTAGATTCGTTGGAACCTAATACTATTTTAGTTTCAGAAGAATTAACTCCTTATGAGACATCAATAATCGACAAAGATCACGTAGTAGGTTTTTTGATGAACTTGGGAGGGAAAACCGCCCATACATCAATTATAGCACAAACTTTAGGGATTGCTTGTCTTGTAGGAATGAAGGATATTACAGAAAATGTTAATGATTCCCAAACAGTTATTATAGATTCATTTAAGGGAATTTGTATAATTGATCCTGATGATAAAACTATTTCAGAATATGAGAATATAAAATCTGAATTAGATAATGAAAAATTAAGACTCGAAGAAAATAGGTACAAAAAAGCTATCACCAAAGATGGAAAAGACATTGATGTAATGACTAATATTGGAAACATCGAAGATCTTGATAAAGGTTTAGAATCTGGTGCTGAGGGAGTCGGATTATTCAGAACAGAATTTTTGTATATGTACAATGACCATTTTCCAACTGAAGATGAACAATTTGAGTCTTATAAAAAAGTTGTGGAAATTTTAGATGGAAAATCTGTAATTATAAGAACTTTGGACATAGGTGGAGACAAAGAACTTCCTTATTACAAATTCCCTAAAGAAGATAATCCATTTTTGGGTTGGAGAGCTTTGAGATTTTGCTTTGATATGAGAGATGTTTTTGATGCTCAAATTAAAGCGATTTTAAGAGCTTCTGCATTTGGAAAAATTAGAATAATGCTTCCTATGGTTATTTCGGTTGAAGAAATAGAGAATGCACTTGAAATTATAGAAAATATTAAAAAAGAATTAAGAAACGATAAGATTGATTTTGATGAAAATATTGAAGTTGGAATCATGATTGAAACTCCAGCAAGTGTTATTGTGGCTGAAGATTTAATAGAACACGTCGATTTCTTTAGTATAGGAACTAATGATTTGACTCAATATATTTTGGCAAGCGACAGAGGTAATGAAAAAATTTCTAACCTATATAACACATATAATCCAGCGGTTTTAAGAGCTATAAAAAAAGTTATAGATGTGAGCCATGAACATGGAAAATGGACTGGAATGTGTGGTGGATTTGCCGGAGATACGAAGGCTACGAAACTTCTATTGGGTATGGGTTTAGATGAGTTTTCTGCACCTGCAGCATCAATTCCAAAAATTAAAGATATTATAGCTAACAATTCATTTGAAGATGCAAAAATTTATGCTGATGAAATTTTAAAATTGAAAAAAACTTCAGAAATTGAAAAGAAGGTTTCTGAATAAATATTTTGTTTTTAAATTCTGATGTTTAATGATAAAATTGTATTGGTGATTATATGGAAATCAAAGATTTACAATTTTTTAAAGATAAAGATATTTGCGATTGTGATTTGCAAGATGATAAATACATTGTAAATACTAATTCAGGCAAATATATTGTAGAAATATATGAAGGGGATTTAGAGTCTTTCTTGAATTTGAATAAAAGAAATAATAATTTATTGTATGAGCTAAATGACAAATTTACAAAGATTGAAGACAGTGGATTTGAAAATGGGCATACTTTTGTTATCAAGAAATACATTCAAAATCTTACAGAACAAATCAATCCTATAAAACAGATCGAACTTGGCAATGAAGTGGGAAAAGTTCTCAGAAAACTTCACGATAATAGCCAAATTGACGACAATACTACGTGGTCGAAGATTTTTAATTACAAAATCAATAATCTTATATACAATTATTCCATGACAAATTTCAGAGGTGAAAAGGACTATATAGTTTTTGATTATATCGAAAGTAATAGATATTTGATTGATTCAAGAAAGTTGAGTAACATTTATTTGTTTGATAATATAGGATCTATTTATGCAGACGATAACAATTTGAATTTTGTATCTAAAAATATCAGTTACATGGCAGATTCTTTCTATGAGTTCAGAAAAATCAATGAAGTAAATGAGAATAGCAGGATATTCTATTATTCATTATTAAAATCGTATTTTAATGGAAAAATTCCAAGATTATTTTACAGAATTCTTGCAATTTACTCTATATTGGATATATTGGAACCAAAATTGAACGAATCAAAAGAAGTTGATTTAACTCAAGAGTTTGTAAGAATATTGAAAATATACAACGACTTTGATTGTATAATTCCTGTATGGATCAAGGAAACTGAAGAAAAAATAAAGGAGCTTGGTGATGAAGGTAAATTGTAAGTTCTGGTTTGAAGATGATAATGGTAAGAAATTTTTTGGAAAAGGAAATTATCTACTTTTAAAAGAAATAAACAAGACAAAATCTCTAAACAAAGCTTCAAAAAATCTCAAAATGAGTTACAGCAAAGCTTTTAATATTATTAAAAATAGCGAAAAAATTTATGGAGAGAAGTTCGTAGATACTGAAATTGGCGGAGCGCACGGTGGAGGTTCCACTTTGACTGATGCAGGAATCAAATTAATCGAAGAATATGAAAAAGCTATGTCAAATTTTAACAAAACTAGTAATAATTTAACAGAAAATATTACAAAAATTTTCTAAAATGCTTGTATTTTTTACAGAATAAGTGTAATATATATTTATCGAAGTGTCTAATAATTAAAATCTCAATGTTTAGCATTGAGATTTTGTATTTGGATACTATTTTTAATTTATAAAAAGGAGATAAAATGAAAAAAGTAGTTTTAGCATTAGGTGGAAACGCTCTCGGAAATTCACCAGAAGAACAAATAAAAGCGGTTAGAAAAACTGCAGTATCCATAGTTGATTTGGTTGAAGACGGTAATGAGGTTATCGTTTGCCATGGTAATGGTCCACAAGTGGGTATGATAAATTTGGCTATGGAAACAGCTCACAATTCAAATTCACAAATTTCAAATATGCCATTTGCAGAATGTGTTGCAATGAGTCAAGGATACATAGGATATCATTTGCAAAAGGCTATTAAAAATGAATTATTAAAAAGAAATATGAAAAATGCTGTGTCTACTATTATTACACAAGTTAAAGTAGACAAGAACGATGAGGCTTTCTCTAATCCAACAAAACCAGTAGGACTATTTTACTCAAAAGAAGAATCTGAAAAGCTTGCTAAAGAAAGTGGCTATACTTTTAAAGAAGATTCAAATAGAGGCTACAGAAGAGTTGTTCCATCACCAAAACCAATTGACATTATCGAAAAAGAAGAAATCAATACTTTGATAAAAGAAGATTTCATTGTTATTGCTGGCGGGGGCGGAGGAATTCCTGTTATAGAAAATGATGGTCAATTAGAAGGAATAGGTGCTGTAATAGATAAGGATTTTACTTCGGAAAAATTAGCTGAAATTTCAGATGCAGATTTTTTAATCATTTTAACTGCTGTAGAAAAAGTATGTATTAATTATGGTAAAGAAAATGAAGAAGGATTGGATGAGTTAAACTTATCGAGAGCACACAAATTGATTGAAGAAAAACAATTTGCAGAAGGATCTATGCTTCCAAAAGTCAAGGCTTGCTTGAACTTCATTCAATCAGGTGATAATAAAATCGCTTTGATTACTTCTTTGGAAAAAGCAAAAGAGGGAATCAATGGTTTAACAGGAACAAGATTTGTAAAATAATAATAGTACTTCCAAAACAAATTATGAAATTGATTTGATTTTTGGAAGTATTTTTTTATTACTCTTTTAATTATTTCAAATTTAATATAAAATATACTTTAATGAAATTATAAAGGAGAGTGTATATGGAAAGTAAGTCGAATTCATTGTTTGATTATTATGGAAATCCTTCTTTACTTAAATCATTTCCGATAGCTATGCAACATTTATTGGCAATGATTGTGGGTAATGCTTTGCCATCAATAGTCTTAGCAAGTGCTTTGAAATCAAGTGAGCATGCAATTACAGATGCACAATCAATTTATTTGATTCAAGCTGGAATGTTTATTGCTGCAATAGCTACATTATTACAATTGTATCCGGTTTTAAAATTTGGTGCAAAATTACCAGTCATTATGGGTGTTAGTTTTGCTTATATTCCTGTTTTACTATCAATTGGAAAACAATATGGAATAGGAGCTGTTTATGCATCACAACTGATAGGTGGTATTGTAGCGATTTTCACGGGTATGTTTATTGGAAAAATAAGGAAATTTTTCCCACCGATTGTTTCTGGAACTGTTGTATTAACTATTGGGCTTAGTTTGTATTCAGTAGCTGTAAATTATATGTCAGGTGGAAATGGTCCAATGCAAGGTGAAATAAGAAACTGGGTTGTAGCGATTATAACTTTGTGTGTTGTTTTATTTTGCAATATGTTTATGAAAGGTTACATAAAATTAGCGGCAATTTTAGTTGGAATTATTGTAGGATATATAATATCATTATTTTTAGGCATGGTTAAATTTGACAATGTTGTTAATGCCTCTTGGTTTATGCTTCCACAAATTTATCCGTTCAAATTCCAATTCCATTTGGATGCTATTTTGACAATGTCAATTATGTATATTGTAAACTCGGTTCAAGCAGTAGGTGATTTAACGAGCACCACTATTGGTGGAATGGATCGTGAACCGACTGATGTGGAATTGTCTGGTGGTATCAAAGCAAATGGTCTTGTAAGTGTTATAGGTGCATTCATAGGAGCTCTTCCAACTGCAACTTATTCACAAAATGTTGGAATTGTATCTATGACAAAAGTAATAGCAAGAAAAGTTTTATTGATTACTGCTAGCATGGTATTTGTTTGTGGTTTGATTCCAAAATTTGGGGCATTGATGCTTTCGGTTCCACAAGCTGTAATTGGTGGTGCGACTATATCTGTATTCGCACAAATCGCTATGAGTGGTATGAAGTTAATTACATCAAGCGAAATGAGCATTAGAAACACAACTATAGTTGGATTGGGTGTAGCACTTGGTATGGGAATAACACAAGTAGGACCAAACGCTGTGAGATATTTCCCACAATGGTTCAGAATGGTATTCACAGCATCACCAGTAGTCGTAGCAACATTGATTGTATTTTTCTTGAATATTATAATTCCAGAAAAAACATTAGAACAAGAAGAAAAAGAAAGAAATGAAATAGATTAAAAAATCCCTCGTAAGAGGGATTTTAATATTTCATATATTTTTTATCAATGTATCTTTTTAGTACGAATGAAAGATGAGAATACCAAGTGAATCCTTTATAGTATAATAGTGCTTTTTCATTTCCACAGTATAAAATTTGCATAGGATCGGTGTCTGGAACATAAGATTCCAATTCTTCATTGTTTAATGTATGTGCAATATTTTTCATCAAAATAGGAGACTGCCTGATGGCATACACGCCTGCCTTTGGTAAATTAGGATATTTATCTATACTTACACAATCTCCAACGGCAAATATTTTGTCGGAAATTCTCATATATTCATCGGAAATCAAAAAGTTTTTATCGGTAGTATTTAGATTACTAAAATCAACATTCACTCCACTAGAACCAATACACATGATTAATTTGTCAAAATCAATATCTATTTCATCAATTGATGATACATTTTTGTTTTCGTAAACTTTAATACCTTTTTTCTTTAATAATTTTCTAGCTTTCATATTAGCTTTGTCGCTAAAACCTTCCATATTCACACTGCCTCTTGTTACAATAGATACATTTTTATCAGGATAAATAGTTTTCAACACAAAAGCTAGTTCCAATCCACTTGCCCCAGCTCCTAATATTAGGATATTTTTATCATTTTCTTTGATTTTTTCTTTCAAATCGATAATCGTATTAATAGGTTTAGAATTGATTACATTATCTCCTTTTCCAATTGTCTTTTGTGTAGCTCCTAAATTTATACTCAAATAATCGTAGTCTACAGTGTGATTTTGAGCTATTACCTTTTTGCTTTCATCGTCAATTTTTACGATTTTATCAAAAATTAATTCAGCGCCGTATTTTTCGCAAACTTTTCTTACATCAAAGCATATCTCATCATGAGAATATACTCCTTCCAAAAAACCAGTATACATACCAGAATAATATTGGTATTCGTTGTCTGTGATAACAGTAATTTTTATGTCGGGATATTTTTCTTTAATATTTTTAATTACAAAAATATGACCATGACCGCATCCGCATAATACTAAGTGTTTCATTTTGTCTCCTTATTAATTTGATATTATTAATTATTTATATAATATCAGAAAATTTGACCAATGTTAAATTCATTTTTTGGTTTGACAATGCAGTTAATAATTGCTAATATTATATTGTATAGAAGGTATCTATATTTACACGATAACAACGTTTACGTTATTAAATAAACCATGAAAAAGTACGATAAAATTTTTTAATTGTAAGCAAATGTTATCATTAAAATTGAAGGAGGACATTATGTCAAAAGTTTACAAAAAAATAATTGCTTTATTTCTTTGTTTAAGTATGGTTTTTGCAACAGCTTGTGGTGGTGCTGGCAAAGATTCATCTGATAGCGGAAAATCTTCAGATAAAAACGACAAGAAAGAAAAAGTAAAAGTAACTATGGTTACTGACCAAGGTGGAATTAACGATAAATCTTTCAACCAATCAGCATATGAAGGATTTGAAAATGCTAAAAAAGAAGGATGGTTGGATTACAGATATATCGAATCACACAAAGAGGCAGAATATGCTCCAAACATGGAAACAGCATTGGATGATGAAAGCGATGTAATATTTACAATTGGATATGCATTGTACAAAGCAACTGATGCTGCTGCAAAAGAAAACAAAGATCAAAAATATGCAATAATTGATAATGCAAATCTCGAAAAGAGACCAAATATGATTGGGGTTTTATTTGCAGATAACGAAAACTCATTCTTAGTTGGATACATCGCTGGTATGACAACTAAAACAAACAAAGTTGGTTTTGTTGGCGGCATGAAGAGCGATGTAATTGATAGATTTGAATACGGATTCAAAGCAGGTGTTAAAGAAGCTGAAAGACAAAAGAAACAACCTATTGAATTCCAATCACAATATGCTGATAGTTATGCTGCGCCAGATAAAGGTAAATCTATTGCTAACTTAATGTATCAAAAAGGTGTAGATGTTATATTCCACGCAGCAGGTGGTACTGGATATGGTGTTATTCAAGCTGCTATCGACAATAACAAATACGTTATTGGTGTTGACAGAGACCAATCAGCAGATGCTCCTAAAAATATGTTAGTTTCTACAGTAAAAGGAGTTAATGTTGCTGTTCAAAAAATCTCAAAAGATCTTAAAGATGGTAAGTTTGAAGGTGGAAGTACAGTAACTTATTCATTAAAAGATGGAGATGCTGTAGATATCGCTTACGCAAACAATGATTTAGTAGCAAAAGATGTTAAAGACAAAGTTGAAAGCTTAAAGAATGATATCAAAGAAGGAAAAATCAAAGTTCCACAAAACGAAAAAGAATTTACAGAATTCGGATTTGATAAATAAGGTTGAGAACAGGGATTGAAAAATCCCTGTTTTTATAGCTGTTTTTAAAAATGAAAGGGAAAAACATGAACGATGAAAAAAATATTGTTGTGGATTTAAGAGATATATCAAAATCTTTTGGCAGCAATAAAGTACTTGATAATGTAAATTTCAGTCTTCATGAAGGAGAGGTTCATGCTTTGTTGGGAGAAAACGGAGCTGGAAAAACAACTCTAATGAACATACTATACGGGTTGTATGAGCCCACATCAGGAAGCGTTACAGTAAAAGGAAAAACTTTTGATCAAATGACTCCTAAATTAGCAATACAAACTGGAATAGGAATGGTTCATCAACATTTTATGCTTATAGAACCATTTACGGTATATCAAAATATTGTTTTAGGAAAAGAAATAACAAGTAATGGTGGATTTCTAGACAACAAAAAATCTATCGAAGAGGTAAAAGCATTATCAGAAAAATACGGATTGACGATTGATCCAGAAGCAAAAGTTTCTGATATCTCAGTAGGAATGCAACAAAGAGTTGAAATATTAAAATGCTTGTATCGAGGAGCGGATATTTTGATATTTGATGAGCCTACGGCGGTTTTAACTCCACAAGAGATAGATGATTTTATAAAAATAGTAAAAAATCTTACGGAATTAGGCAAATCCATAATAATAATTACGCATAAATTATCTGAAATCAAAGCTATGGCTGATTACTGTACTGTAATTAGACGTGGTAAATTTATCGATAAGTTAAATGTAAAAGAAATCGATGAAAATATTTTAGCGGAAAAAATGGTTGGTCGTGATGTAAGATTTAATGTTGAAAAACAAGACCAAGAACCAGGCGAAGTTGTCTTAGATATTAAAGATTTAGTCGTAAAAGACTCCAGAAACATTGACGTTGTAAAAAAATTGAATCTTCAAGTTAGAAGAGGAGAAATTGTTGGTGTTGCTGGTGTAGATGGTAATGGACAATCGGAATTAATTGAAGCAATTACTGGTCTAAGGAAAATAGAATCAGGAACAGTAACATTAAAAGGAAAAGACATCACAAATCATTCTCCACGAGAAATCATTGATTCGGGAATGAATACAATTCCAGAAGACAGACAAAAACACGGACTTATATTAGATTATTCTATTGCTGACAATTTGATATTGGAAAATGTAAAAAAGAAACCTTTTAGTAAAGGATTAAAGTTAGATTTTAATGCTATTAATGAAAACGCAAAACAATTAATCGAAAAATTTGATATCAGACCAAATGATTATCATCAAAAAACTAAGAATTTGTCAGGTGGTAACCAACAAAAAGTAATTATAGCAAGAGAAATTTCTAACAATCCTGATTTATTAATAGCAGCTCAACCTACAAGAGGACTTGATGTTGGAGCAATAGAATTTATTCACAAATATTTAGTAGATCAAAGAAACAAAAATAAAGCGGTATTGTTAGTATCGTTTGAATTGGATGAAGTAATGGATTTATCAGATAATATAGCTGTTATTTTCGACGGTAAAATTGTCGGAGAAAAACCATCAAACCAAACTAATGAAATGGAACTTGGTAGATTAATGGCTGGAGGTGTTGTAGATGAAAAATAGCAATGAAAAAAATTCAATATTCACAAAATACAACAAGCTATTCTTCATGCTTTTATCTATTGTAATTGGCCTTTTGGTTGGTGCATTGGCATTAATATTAGCCGGATATAATCCACTAGAAGCATACAAACTAATGCTTGAAGGTGTTTTTAAAAGACCTAAAAATGTCGGTTGGACAATTGTAAATGCCATTCCAATAATATTTACAGGTCTTGGTGTTGCATTCGCCTTCAAAACAGGTTTATTCAATATCGGTGCAGAAGGTCAATATATAGTTGGAACAATGGTAGCATTTATTTTAGGATATAATCTTCATTTACCAGCTTTTATTCACGTTCCTGTAGTAATTATTGTAGGTATGTTAGCCGGTGCTGCATTCGGTGCATTAGCTGGATTTTTGAAGGCAAAATTCGGCATTCATGAAGTTATATCTACGATAATGCTTAACTGGATAGCTTTTTATTTTAATAATATGGTTGCAAATTATCCAAAATTCAAAGCACCTAACTCAATGGGAACACATGAAGTTCAAGAAACTGCAAAAATAACATTATTGCAAAATGCAAAAGGACTTCCAAAATCAATAGATAATTTCTTCAAAGCGCCAATTCACTTGGGATTAATATTAGCGATTGTGGCAGCGATATTGCTATGGTATATTTTGAAGAAAACAAACCTAGGATATGAATTAAAAGCGGTTGGTCTCAACCAAGATGCGGCAAAATATGGTGGAATTAATGTCAATAAAAAATTAACATTATCTATGGCTATAAGTGGTGCAGTGTGTGCACTTGGTGGAATCACACAAGTATTAGGATACAGATACACAATCTCAGCATTATCTAGTATGGAAAATTTTGGTTTTGATGGATTGGCTGTTAGTTTGCTTGCAAATAACAACCCAATAGGATGTATTTTCTCGGGATTGTTTTTCGGTGGATTGAAATATAGTGGGGCAAACGTTCAAAGAGTTTTGCATGCTCCAACTGAAATGATTAACATAATAATGGGAACAATTATTTTGTTTACAGCAATTCCATTGATGTTCAGAATAATTAAATCTAGATTCAAAAACAAAGGAGGCAAATAATGAACTTAGTACTTTTAGGATTAGTAATAGGTAATACATTAATCAACGCAACTCCTATTTTATACGCTGGATTAGGTGGTATGGTTTCTGAAAAATCAGGAGTTACAAACATTGGACTTGAAGGTATGATGACAATAGGCGCATTAATTGCAGCAACTGTCGGTTATTACACTCATAATCCATGGTTAGCATTCTTATGTGGTGGTCTTAGCGGAATGGTATTTTCATTAATCCACGCTATTGTTTCAATAACATTTGCTGGAGATCAAACAATTTCAGCAATTGCTATAAACTACTTGGGACCTGGTGTTGCATTATTTGTATCTAGAATATTTTTTGATGGAGCAACTCAAACCAAACCAATCGAACCACAATATAAAATCCCACTTATATTTGATGGAATACAAAATAAATTCTTGGCAAATATAATTTCATTGCCGGCTACAGTTTATTTGGTATTTGTTTTAGTATGTTTGATTTATATATTTATGTACAAAACAAAATGGGGAATGAGATTGATAGCTGTTGGAGAACATCCAAAAGCAGCAGAAACGTTGAATATAAATGTATTTTTCGTTAGATATATGGCGGTTTTATTCTCAGGATTTATGGCTGGATTAGGTGGAGCTACAATGTCAATTTCTCTTGTATCTTCATTCTTCCCTGCATTAGTTGCTGGTCAAGGTTTCATAGCTTTGGTTACAGTAATATTTGGTAAATGGACTCCTCAAGGTGTTATGTTAGCAGCATTATTCTTCGGATTTGCTCAATCAGTATCAGTAGTATTGGGAGGAACAAATCTTCCAATACCTTCAGAATTGATATCCATGATTCCATATGTCGCAACTTTAGTTGTACTAATATTATTTGGTGGAAAAACAAAAGCACCTACAGCAGATGGAGTTCCTTATTTGAAAGACGATATAGCAATTTAAAATAATCAAAAAAGGTAGTGTGAATTTCACACTACCTTTTAAATTTACAACTACACTAAATGACGCTCTACATAAAAACTCAAAATTTTTCCATCATAAGAAATAATTCCAGAATCAACCATTGAGCCTAGAAGATTTATATCATTATAATCAGATTCCCAACCCAATAAATTCGCGTAATAATCTTCGATTTGAGGAGATCTTCTTACATTAATAAGTCTTTTCATATCTTCAAGATGTTGAGGAGTTTTTGTTGGAATTCCTTCAGCAATTATAATTAACTTATCGTCTTTGAACTCTGAATCTATTCTTATACTTTTTGTGTCATACATGAAAAAATAACTTAAAATTTCTGACACGATTAATTTTGCTTTTTTTTCTTCGTTACTAATCATCGTTTTTCAACCTCACTCTCATTAAAAAATTATCCATTTCACTAAAAACAGGAACTAATATTCCTGCTACAAATCCGCCTGAAAATCCATTATTGTACAAATTAACTCCACCATGAACAACTCCTATGTTTAAAACCATAGCCATGTGCAAAAATCCGGCTAAAACTCCTCTGAAAAAGCCAAACTCACCAGCAATCGGGGCAAGAGTAGTTCCAAATAGTGCCGCTAAAAGACTTGAAGTAGATAGTGGATTAAAAGTATTTAAAATTGAAGCTAGAAAAACTCCAACTAAAATTGGTATAGTGTTTTTAGGGTGCTTACCAAATGCAGAAAATCCTGTAACAGTAAAAATTCCGCCTATTATTGGTCCGCTTATGTTACCGCCTACAATAATGATGTATGTCGTTGCTATTAGCCCCATGATGCCCATATTAATCATAGTTTGATATAAACCATCAAGTGATATAAAATCAGTTGCTAATCTACCAGAATTGTACATTATGTTTTCATATCCATGAAAAGACATATTATTCTTTATAAATCCTAACAAAAATATAGCTATGAAAAGCAAATACAAAAATATAATAATTCTGATATCATTTGTCGGATATACTACATTAACTGATTTTATAGTAACATTGAACATTCTTAAAATTCCTACATAAAGCATGCCGACAATTCCTGCTGTAAATCCCATGTTGTACAAATTATAACCTTGGTGAAATCTTAAAAAAGCTCCTGAAAGTGGTACCATAATTATACCTATGCTTATTCCTACAAGATAACTTATTATGATTGAATGAACAGGGGATAGACTAGAATTAAACGCTATTTCACTAATCAAAGGGCCCAATGCGCTTCCAAATAAAGCTGGAAGTATTACAGATGCTTTTGATGTGTTTTCGATTTTCGCATAAATCAAGACTCCAATAGTTATTGGGATTGTATTGAAAATATTTTTACCAAAAAAAGCAAATCCAGTCATTGTAAAAATAGCTGCGACTCCCGGTCCAGAAATAACAACCTTAAAATTTTGTGATAAAAGAGTTGACAATAAACAAATCAAACCTGCATTAAAAAACGCAGCTCCAATATTTGCCAAATACATATAGTCTGTAATTAAAGTGCATGGACTTTTAATTATAGTTATCAAACCATTAAAAATTTCTGTGGGAGAATTAAATAAGAATGCTACGACCATCAGCAAACCTGCCAATATGTAGAGAAGCTTATAAATTCCCATCGAGTGAAAAACTTTTTCTTTCATAAGACCTCCATTTATAATTTAGTATATTTTATTATAAAGAAGTACAATTTTCAACAAAAAAGGAGCGATATTATCATATCACTCCAAAATATTAATTCGGTTTATTTAAAAGTCTGTTTTTTAATTCTTGTTCCATTGCCATTAATTCTTGTTTTGCTTTAAGTCTATTTTCGTGACCTTCGATTTGAATATTTCTAACTTCATCCAATGCGCTGATAAGTTGTTCGTTCGTGTGCCTAATTGTTTCAACATCAACGATTCCTCTTTCAGTTGCTTTTGCAGTTTCGATGGCGCTCATCTTCAAAGTATCTGCGTTTTTACGTAATAAATCATTAGTCAAATCAGTAACCTTCTTTTGAGCTTCTGCTGCTTGTGAGTTATGATAAACACCCAACGACAAAACCATTTGGTTTTTCCATATAGGAATTGTATTTACTATTGTAGATTGAATTTTTTCAACCATAACAGCATTTGAAGATTGAACCATTCTTATTTGTGGTGCCATTTGTAAACTAACCATTCTTGTAAGTTCAAGATCGTGCAATTTTTTTTCAAATCTAGTGGCCAAATCTCTCAAATCATTTGCTTTTTGTGCAGTGATTGAATTAGGAGAACTTTCAGCTTCTTTGAGCATATTAGGAAGTTCTTCATTTCTTACTTGATCCAGTTTCTTTTGACCGGCGAGGATGTACATGCTCAATTCTTTGAAATATTGTTCGTTAAGTTTGTACATTTGGTCCAACAATGAAATGTCTTTCATCAATGTTATTTGATGGTTTTCCAAAATTTTTGAAATCTCATCTACATTTTTCTCAGCTTTTTCATAGTTTGCTCTTAATGCAGTTATCTTATTGGCACCTTTTTTGAAAAATCCAAATACACCTTTATCTTCTGTTTCATCAAATGATTTTAATTCTGTAACTACGGAAGATAATAGATTACCAACTTCTCCCAAATCTTTTGTCTTTACAGAATTTAGTGTTTTTTCAGAGAAACTAGCAATTTTCTTTTGAGCTCCTACTCCGTATTGTAAAACTATATTGGAATTAGACAAATCAATTTGTTTTACAAATTCATCAACAGTTTTTTGTTCTTCAGGAGTAAGATTTACTTTTTGTTCAAACTCAGGGTAAAAAACTTCATCTTCCTTAACCTCATCTAGTGTAGGCTCTTCTATATCTAAAGTCAATTTTATAGGTTTATCTTCCATTATTCAGCACCTCTCTTAAACATTGTATTTTTCTCTATCAATCCATCTTGTGACAACAAAGTATTCATTACTTCTATTTCTGAATTAATATTTAAAATATCATCGCTGTACAAATCTGTTAAAAGCTTTGAAAAAGCTTTATTGATATTCTCGATGGCATTTTTAATGTCTTTCTTTGATTTTTCGACACTAATAATATCATTTTTTTCATTTTCAAATTGAATGTAATTTTTCACCAAATTTATAGCCGTTGGAGTGTAATAATCTACGAATTTATTAAGTCCATTGACATCAGAATTTTCGTTTTGAATTTGATTATTTATCGACACTAATAAATCTTTTAATTTAATGACATCTTGTTTGAAATCAAAATCCTTGATAGATGTAATTAAATTTTCAGTTATCGTAATATAATTAGTAATATCTCTGTTGGATTCAATCTCTTTTTGGTTTTCTTCTGATTTGCTTTCATCTAAGTAATGAGCTTTGTAAGCATCGTAGCTTGTTCTATCTAACAAAAACAAATGACCATTTTCCACAACACGAGCTTGAGGGAAGTATCTTTTGTTTATGAAATAAATTAGCTCTTTGCTACATTTGTCCACTGGAAGATTAACTGCTGATGCAAAATCTTCTACGCTTAAAATTTTATTGTCTCCAATTTCTGTTTTGTATCGTAAAAATCGTTGTAATTTTGATGCGTGTATATGTGACAAAAAACCCACAACACCAAATCCCAAAGCTATCATAACTCCAGCAAACAGATCGGGTAAACTATGGCCCAACGATGAGACAGAGCCAAATAAAGTCATAGCACCTATAGCATAACTTATATTTCTTAGCGCAAAGTAGCTTTTTGGATTAATCTTTTTTTGAATTACTAACTTAGGGTCTTTGTTTGCCAGATATTGTTGTTTCGGTTTAGGTTTCAGATTAAATGTATTCATAACGACATTTAGACCACTTTTTGATAAATCCAACGCCATATCGATTGATTTTTCTATTATTTCACCAACTTTTGAAAAATCATTGTCGCTTATAGCGTTATCTATATATTCTTCTAATTTGTTCTTCTTCATTTTACACCTTCCTATTACTATTGTACCATATATAGTAGTCGAATTTAAATGAAATTTTCTTACAAAAATTCGAATTCATTTTTAAATTTTGCTTTGACTTTTAAATATTTACAATTCAGTTTATAATAGTATTAGATTTTCAAAATAAAATACAGGAGGATATATGGAAGAAATAAGTGCAGGTGGGGTAGTTATCAACAATGGTAATGTTGCTGTACTTAAAAAGTTCCGTGGTGAATGGGTTCTTCCTAAAGGTAGGGTAGAGAAAGGAGAAAGTTTAGAACAAACTGCAATTAGAGAAGTTTTTGAAGAATCAGGACTAAGAGCCGAGATTGTTAAGTATATTGGATATGTAAAATATAAATACAGACACATGGATGGCACTAAAGTTCTTAAAACAGTTCACTATTTTTATATGGTAACGAAAGATAATAATATTATCCCACAAAGAGAAGAAGGCTTTGCAGAAGGAGATTTCATGAATCCTGACAAAGCTTTGAGATATGTGCGTCACAGTGCAGAAAAAAATATGATAAAAACAGCTAAATCATTTATAGAAAAAAGGTAAAGATATGAGCTTTTCATCTGATATTAAAACTGAAATAATAAGTAATCTTGATGATTACGACGTTTTGGCAATGCTATCAGCTTTTACTAAGACAATAGGTACTTTGAATTACAATTCATTTGGTGTGAAGATTACATTAAAAACAGAAAGTAATCCAGTTGCAAGATTGATATTTTCTAATTTGAAAAAATTTTACAATTATGAATGTGATATGAAGGTTATTCACAATAACAATCTTCGAAAGAAAAATATATACGAAATACTAATTGACGAGAAAATATCGAAACAATTTTGTGAAGATACTCATACTTCAACAAGTCCATTTGACTTTGATTTGGGAATTGATGAAAAAATTATAGATTCAAATGTCAAGAAAATTAGCTTTTTACGAGGAGCTTTTTTAGGTACTGGATTTTGTTACGATCCATCAAAGATGTATCATTTGGAAATTATTTTCAAGCAAGAAAATGTTGGTATGCAAGTTAAAGATATGCTTTATGATTTTGGAATAAAATCTTCTATTTTTGAAAGAAACGAAAATTATGTTTTGTATATAAAAGAAGCAGAAGCTATTTCTGATTTTTTGAGTTTGACAAAGGCTTACAATAGCGTTTTAAAACTTGAGAATGTCAGAGCCTTAAAAGATATAAAAAACAATGTCAACAGAAGATTTAATTTTGAAACAGCAAATTTGAATAAAACAGTGGATGCTGCTTTGAAACAGAAGCTAATAATTGAAAAAATTGAAAAAACTATTGGTCTTGAATCGCTAGATCCTTTATTGTTGGAGCTAGCTTATGCCAGAATTGAAAACCCAGATGTTTCATTGAAAGAATTGGGAGAAATGATGACTCCTAAGATTTCAAAATCTGGAGTTAGTTATAGACTTAATAAACTTAAAAAAATTGCTGATGATTTATAATTGTCAGCAATTTTTCTTTTAAAATAATCAAAATTATTATAAAATAAGCTAAAGGAGTTTGAAATGATAGATACTTTTACGCATTTACATGTTCATACAGAATACAGTTTGCTAGATGGGTTTTCTCCAATCGAAAAGCTTTTAGATAAAGTTGAAGAATTAAAAATGAAAGCCATCGCTATTACTGATCATGGCAGTATGTTTGGAACAGTAAAATTTTATAAGGAATGCAAAAAAAGAAATATAAAACCTATTATTGGTTGTGAAATCTACACTACTAATAAGGATCATAAAATCAAAAATCCAGAAAATAAATTCTACAATCATTTAGTTCTTTTGGCTAAGAATCAAAAGGGTTATTCTAACTTGATGAAAATTGTGTCACTTGGATATGTTGAAGGATTTTATTATAAACCTAGAGTGGACAAGGAGACTTTGATGAAATATTCGGAAGGTATCATTGCCTTGTCAGCATGTTTAAAAGGAGAAGTACAAGAATCCTTAATAAGATATGGATATGACAAGGCCAAAGATGTAGCAAAAGAATTGAAAGATATTTACGGAGAAGACTTTTACTTAGAATTGCAAAATCATTCTTCACGAGAAGATATGGTTGTTATGGAAAATATTCCCAAAATTGCTAAAGAATTAGATATTGGACTTGTCTGCACAAATGATGTTCATTATATTGAAAAAGAAGATTATAAAATACACAATATTTTGATTTGTCTTCAAACGGGAAAAACTATCGAAGAAGACAATAAAATGAGCTACATTCCGGGAGAATTTTTCCTTAGAAGCGAAGAACAAATGAAAGATTTGTTCAAGGATTATCCTGAAGCGATTGAAAATACAAAAAAAATTGCAGAAATGTGCAACGTAGAGCTTGAATTCGGTCATCTCCACCTACCATATTTTGCAATTCCAGATGGATTTACCAATAGTAGCTATCTCAAAAAACTCGTTTTTGATGGATTGGAAAAAAGATTTGCGAATGATGAAAGATTACAAGAAGCAAAAGAAAGATGCGAATATGAGCTATCTGTAATCGAAAAGATGGGATATGTCGATTACTTTTTAATCGTATGGGATTTTATTAGATTTGCAAAATCACAAGATATTCCAGTAGGACCTGGGCGTGGATCTGCTGCAGGAAGTATTATAAGTTATTGTCTAGAAATTACAGACATTAATCCATTAGATTATGATTTAATTTTCGAAAGATTTTTGAATCCTGAACGTGTTTCTATGCCAGATATCGATATAGATTTTTGTTACGAAAGAAGAGAAGAGGTAATAGATTACGTTGTAAATAAGTATGGCGAAGATAAGGTTGCCCAAATTGTAACTTTTGGAACAATGGCAGCTAGAAATGCGATAAGAGATGTTGGAAGAGTTCTTGCTATGGATTTTAAAACTGTGGATGACACAGCCAAGAAAGTTCCTAATCTCTTGAATATTAATATCGACAAATCTCTTGAAATTTCTCCGGAATTTAGAAAAGCTTACGAAGAAAATCGTGATGTAAAAAAATTAGTAGATGTTGCACGAAGAGTTGAAGGTATGCCGCGTCACACATCAACTCACGCAGCAGGTGTTGTTATTTCCAAGCTACCTATCATGGAATACGTTCCGTTGGCAATTAACAAAGATGCAGTTATCACGCAATTCAATATGACAGAACTCGAAGAACTTGGCTTGTTGAAGATGGACTTTTTGGGACTCAGAACTTTAACTGTAATTAGTGATTGCATTAAATATATCAAGAAAAATAAAAACATTGATGTGAATTTTGAAGATATGAACGAAAATGATCCTAAAGTTTTGTCAATGTTTACAGTAGCACAAACTCTGGGAATATTTCAATTTGAATCTCAAGGAATGAGAAACTTCTTAAAAGAATTGAAGCCAACTAAATTTGACGATTTAATAGCGGCGAATGCTTTGTTTAGACCTGGTCCAATGAATGAAATTCCGACTTATATTCACAACAAACATAATGAAGAAGATGTTGAATATTTATCTCCATTACTTGAAGATATATTGAAACCAACTTATGGTACGATTGTATACCAAGAACAAGTTATGCAAATAGTTCAAAAAATCGCAGGTTTCAGCTTGGGTGAAGCGGACAATTTGAGACGTGCGATGAGTAAGAAAAAAATGAAAGTAATGGAAGATGGAAGAAAAGAATTCATCTTTGGAAAAGAAGATGAAAATGGAAATATTTTAATTGAAGGAGCAATTAGAAGAGGCGTTGAAGAAGATGTTGCAAATAAAATCTACGATTTAATGATAGATTTTGCAAAATATGCCTTTAATAAATCTCACTCTGCAGCTTATTCGTTAGTAGCTATGAGAACAGCTTGGCTAAAATATTATTATCCAGTAGAATTCTTGGCGGCGTTGATATCTTCAGTTATGGGTAATACTTCTCAAATTTCGTTGTATATTGAAGAAGCAAGAAGACTTGAAATCGAAATATCTCCACCAGATATCAATTACAGTCTGGATAAATTTGATGTAACAGACAATTCGATAATTTATGGATTAAAAGCAATCAAAAATGTTGGAACGAATTTAATCGACCAAACAATTATTTCAAGAAATGAAAATGGTAAATTCAAAAGTTTCAGAGATTTTGTTGAAAGAATTTACGCAAAGGACAAATCAGCTATTAACAAAAGATCGATTGAATCCCTTATAAAAGCAGGAGCATTTTCATCTCTAGGAGAAACTAGAGCGACACTAATGCTTCAATACCAATCTATAATTGATTCAGTTCAATCGGGATTGAAAAATAATGTTCCCGGTCAATCTAATTTGTTTGATATGTTTGAATCAAATGATGAAAATGATAGAGATGATTTCACAAGAAGAGAAGAGTTCGACAAATCCGAACTTTTGAGAATGGAAAAGGAAGTATTGGGTATATATTTATCGGACCATCCTTTAAGAGCGTATTCAAATATTATAGATCAATATTCTAATTTTTCTACAGGAGATTTGGAAGACGATGCCTACAATGAAAAAAACTTTGATGGAAAAAGAGTTAAGGTCGTGGGAATCATTGAATCTATCAATAAAAAATTTACAAAAAACCAGAAAATAATGGAATTTGTGAAATTTGAAGATTTGTATGGAACTATGGAGTTAATAGTATTTCCACAAAAATACGAACAATATTCTGAGATTTTAAATGAAGATGAGATTTTGATTGTAGGTGGAAGGCTTAATATCATTGAAGGTGAAGATCCAAAAATTATAGTGGATAACATTCAAAGCATCAAATCTATTTCAAATGTTGAAAAACAAGAAGAATCAGAGACAAAATTATTTTTAAGAATTACTAAAAATATGCCGAGCTATATTTTGGATAAAGTCAAACCAATACTACTTAATAGCAAAGGGAATACTCAATCAAATATATATTTTGAAGATAAAAAACAAAACTATTTGCTAGGAAATGAATTTAGAATTTCATGCGAAGATAATACTATTGATGAGTTAGTTTCATTATTAGGAAGAGAAAATGTAGTTTTGAAATAGAGGTTAATTATGAAAACAATAGCAATTCTAACAAGTGGTGGCGATGCACCAGGAATGAATGCATGCATTCGTTCTATAGCTAGAACTTGTATTTACAATGGTATAAGAGTTATGGGAATAAGGTCTGGATATGATGGGCTTATGAACGGAAATATTTACGAAATGAATGTTTCTTCCGTTGCGGATATTATTCACCGTGGCGGAACTATCTTGGGATCTGCGAGATGCCCGGAATTCAAAACCGAAGAAGGTCAAAAAAAGGGTGCACAAATATTAAAAGATTTTGGAGTAGATGGACTTGTGGTTTTAGGTGGAGATGGTTCATTTAAAGGTGCAAGTGCACTTAGCAAAATAGGAATATCGACTATTGGGATTCCTTGTACAATAGATAATGATATGGGTTATACCGATTATACGATTGGATTTTTCACTGCTGTTGAGACAGTAAGTGATGCGATATCAAAATTAAGAGACACTTCTTCAAGCCATGGACGAGCGAACATAATTGAAGTTATGGGAAGAAATTGCGGAGATATCGCATTGTATTCAGGAGTTGCATCGGGAGCAGAATCTATTCTCGTTCCTGAAGTAGAATTAAATATAGATGAGGTTACAGAAAAAATCGAACGAGGAAGAAAAAGAGGAAAACTTCATCATTTAATTATGCTTGCTGAAGGAGTCGGTGGAGCATATGATATTAAAAATATGATTGAAGAAAAAACTGGAGTAGAAACAAAAGTTACAATTTTGGGTCACGTTCAACGTGGTGGAACTCCATGTACATTTGATAGGTTAATGGCAACACAAATGGGAAATTTGGCAGTAAAATTAATAATGGAAGAAAAAACAGACTTGGCTATCGCCATGAAAGATAATAAGATAATTACAGTCCCAATTGATGAGGCAGTTACAACAAAAAGAAAATTTAGAGATGATTTGTATAAAATATCCAAAGAAATCTCAATATAATTAGGAGTAAATATGTTAAAGAAAACTAAAATAGTCTGTACTATAGGTCCAGCATCAGATTCTGTAGAGACTTTAAAAACATTGATGCAAATAGGAATGAATGTGTGCAGATTGAACTTCTCACATGGAAGTCATGAAGAGCATTTACAAAGAATAAAAAACATAAAACAAGCGCGCGAAGAATTGGATTTACCAGTAGCAATTATGCTTGATACAAAAGGCCCTGAAATAAGATTGGGAGATTTTGGAGTAGAACAAGTTCAACTTTCAATTGGGGATCAATTTACATTAACTACAAGAGATGTGATTGGAGATCAAAATATATGTTCTGTAAGTTACAAAGGACTTCCAAATGATTTGAGTATCGGAAAAAAAGTATTGATAGATGACGGATTAGTTGAGCTTGAAGTTATAGATATCAAAGACACAGATATAATTTGCAAAGTCAATAATTACGGTGTTTTAAAGAGCAAAAAAGGTGTTAACATTCCTAACTCAAAGGTAAAATTGCCAGCAATCACTGAAAAAGATATTTCCGATATAATATTTGGAATTAAAAATGGAATTGATTATATTGCAGCATCATTTATTAGAAAATCACAAGACGTATTAGATATTAGGAAGATTTTGGAAGAAAATAATGGCAATGATATAAAAATAATTTCTAAAATAGAATCACAAGAAGGTGTGGATAATTTAGATGAAATAATCAACACTTCAGATGGAATTATGGTGGCAAGAGGAGATTTGGGTGTAGAAATTCAAACGGAAATTATGCCTATGGTTCAAAAAGAAATAATCAAAAAAACTTCTTTGGCCGGCAAACCAGTAATAACAGCAACACAAATGTTGGATTCTATGATTAGAAATCCTAGACCAACAAGGGCAGAAGTTACAGATGTTGCGAATGCGATTTTGGATGGTAGTGATGCGGTAATGCTTTCTGGAGAAACTGCAGCCGGAAATTATCCAGTAAATGCTGTAAAAGTTATGAACGATATAGCAATTAATACTGAAAATTCTGAAGAATTTAAAGAAGCTGCTAATAAAAGATTGCAATGGTTGGACATTACAACAACAAATGCAATTAGTATCGCAACTAGAAGTATTAGTGAACAATTAGGAGCAAATGCAATTGTTGTAGCAACAACTTCAGGATCAACGGCAAGAAACGTATCTAAATATCGTCCATTATCTCCAATAGTTGCAGCTACTACATCAGAAGGAGTAATGAGAAAATTATCTTTGATTTGGGGAGTTCATCCAGTTCTAAGCGAGTTAAGCGAAAATACAGATGAGGTAATTGACAGATCAATTTCTGCTGGAATCAAAAAAGATTTGGTTCACGAAGGAGATTTAATTATCATTACAGCAGGACTTCCAGTCGGGGTATCTGGAACTACAAACTTATTAAAAGTTCACACAATAGGAGATATTTTGATCGAAGGAACTGGAATAGGTAAGAAATCTGTAACTGCAAAAGCAAGAGTTGCCAAGGGAGTAGAGGATTTGGCTTCTAAATTTGAAGATGGCAATGCAATTGTATTGTATAGTTTGGAAAGAGAATTCGTTCCATATATTCAAAAAGCGTCTGCAATAATCGTAGAAGAAGGTGGACTTACATCACCAGCTGCAATAGTTGGATTGCATTTGGGAATTCCAACAATTGTAGGATGTAAAGATGCTGTAAGCAAGATAAAAGACCAAGAAATCTTGACCATAGATCCAATAGCTGGATTAGTTTATCGTGGAGCAGCCAAGATTTTATAACAGTAATGTGGTACAATAAACTTAGAGGTAGAAAATGAAAGCTGTAATTTTTGATATGGATGGCGTAATAATCGATAGTGAGATAGTTTATATTGATTTTTTCAAGAAAGTGCTAAAAGATTTTGACGTCGAAATATCCAAAGAAGATTTATTTTCTCTTGCTGGTTTAAGTCAACAAAAAACTGATGAATTTTTGGAATCAAAACTTCATAGAAAGCCTGAAGAAGTATATGGTTTGATGAAAAATTACATCGAAGGCGATAAAATAAATTATAGTTCTTTGGTAATGGATGGTTTCTATCCATTACTCAAAGAGCTTAAAAGAAAAAATTTCAAGCTTGCTTTGGCATCATCATCACCAAAAAATACTATTGATACAGTTTTGAAAGAATTAGATATCAAGGATGAATTTGATGTGATAATCAGTGGTGAAGATTTTCAAGAATCAAAACCAAATCCTGAAATTTACATTAAAACTTGCGAGATTTTGGGAGTAAGACCACAAGATGCTGTTGCAATTGAAGATTCTGATTACGGTATTGAATCTGCGAAAAGTGCAGGATTGACGGTGATTGCCAGAAGAGAGGATAGATTTAATTTTAAACAAAACAAAGCTGATTTTATTGTCGATAATCTACAAGATATTAAACTTATATTAGAAAAATTTGAAAAAGAAAAAAATGGCGTATACAAAATCAGAAGAAAATCAAAAGAATTTGTAAAAGCTATGTTTTTTATCGACAAAGATTCGTTCAATGATGATGTAGATGAATGTGATATTTATTGCTTATATAAAAATGATAAAATGAAGTCTGCGATTATTAAAAAAAATGATAAAATATTATACAAGAACGTACAATCAGATTTGGATTATGAATTAATATTAGAAAGTATAAAAAATAAGGAAATAGATGAGATTAGATAAATTTTTAAAAAATTCAAGGATTATCAAGAGAAGAACTGTAGCAAAAACTGCTTGTGAGTCACAAAGAGTGAAAATCAACGACAAAATCGCTAAACCTGGAGACAACGTAAAAGTCGGAGATATAATTGAAATAAGCTTTGCTCAATCGATTTTGAAAGCGAAGGTTACAGAATTAATAGATAATCCTAAAAAAGATGATGCGGATAAAATGTTTGAAACTTTAGGAGATTAAAATGAATACCAGGGAAAATCAGATAAGAAAAAGAAGAAAAAACGTTAATAAATTTAGGATAATCGTTTCAGCTATAACGATTTTTGCTTGTATTACGTTACTATTTACAATTTTTAAGCAACAAATTCAAATTAGAAACATTAATAATGTTAAAATTGAACAACAAAATAAAAAAGCTGAACTTGAAAAAGAAATAGTGAAATTATCTGACGATACCAAGAACTTGGATAATCCTAAGTTGATTGAAAAATATGCTAGAGAAAAATTAGGGATGGTTAAACCCAATGAGATTTTAATCAAAGATGAAAAGGAAAAACCAAAAAAAGATAGTAACTTCACACCATCACCAACTTTAGATAAAAAGTCTGATAAATAATTATTGACACCGTTTTTTCAGTAGTATATACTGGTATATAGTATTATATTAGGAGGAAGATATTGCGTATGTCTATATCAGTGGGCGATATTGTTGAAGGTAAAGTAACAGGAATTACGAAGTTTGGGGCATTTGTAGAATGCGAAGATGGAACTAAAGGTTTGGTTCATATTTCACAAATTTCTAATGACTACATAGAAAAAGTTGAAGATGTGTTAAAAGTTAATGATGTAGTTAAATGCAAAGTTATGAGCATTGAGGATAATAAGATTAGCTTTTCAATAAAGGAATGTCTTCCAAAAAAAGAGCACAAAAAAGAATTTTCTAAGAAAACTTTTTCTGATGAGGACAAGAATTCAAACAAAGAATCTAGTCCAGAGTCAGCGTTTGATGATTTACTTTCAAAATTTATGAAAGAAAGCAATGAAAGATTAGATTCTATCAGACAAAGAGAAAATAAAAAATTTTCCAAGAAAAGAAAGTATAATTAGGAGTAGCGCCGCAGATTCATGCGGCTTTTTTAGTAGTATGGATTTGATACACAAAATAAAAAACACGATAATAAGAGAAAATTTAATAGAAAAACACGATAAAATTTTAATAGGGTTATCAGGTGGGGCGGATTCCGTGTTCTTATTAAATATTTTAATTCAACTGCAACGTGATTTGGATTTTGAAATATATACATGCCACATCAATCATTCTTACAGGGATACTGCACTTAGGGATGAAAATTTTTCAAGAAAGATATCTGAGGAAAATAACATTAAATTTTTCTCGAAAAAAGTAGATATGAAACAATACTCTATTGATAATTCGATTAGTCTGGAAGATAGCGGTAGAATTTTAAGATACAAATACTTTAATGAAATCTTAAAATCAGAAGATTTAAATAAGATCGCAGTTGCGCACCATTTAGATGATCAAGTTGAGACTTTTTTTCTACATTTGTTCAGAGGCAGCGGGATTGATGGATTGTGTGGAATACAATACCAGAACAAAAATATTATAAGACCTCTATTAGATATTTCAAAAAGTGAAATACTAAATTATTTGGATGAGAATGATATTGACTATGTAACCGATGAGACTAATTTTGTGGCTGATGTCCAAAGAAATAAAATTAGACTAGAAATGCTGCCTTATATTCAAGATAATTTCAATAGTTCAATAAGTGAATCTATATATAGAACTGTTAATATTTTAAAAGATTCAAAAGAAATAATCGACGATGTTACTAACTTCAAATACAAAAAATTAGTCAATCAAGAAAACGGTGAATATTTTATTGATGTTAATTTATTCGAAAGAGAGAAGAAATCTGTTAAGCGAAATATAATTCGAAAACTTTTAATTGAATTAAATGGTTCAAATCAAGATATTAGAATGGTTTATATTGATGATATTATAGAATTATTTGATTTAAAAAATGGTAGCCAATATGTATTTAAAGGCTACAGTTTTTTCAAAAGTTATGATAAAGTAATAATTAGAAAAAATCTAAATAATAAAAAAAATCAAAGTGTAAAATTTGAACTTGGAGAAATTAGCTTTGGAGACTTTAAAATAAATAGTTATTTAACAGAAAATACAAATGTGAAACCTTCAAGAAATAAAATGATTTTTGATTCTAAAATTCTTTCAAATAATCTTTTTTTGAGGAAAAGGAAAAATGGAGACAGAATCAAATTAAAAGGATTTACTAAGAAAGTTAAGGCTGTATTTATTGACAATAAAATTGCACAAATCAAACGCGATAATTATCCTATTTTGAGCGATGAAGAAAATGTGTATGCTATTTTGTCATTGAAAAGATCAAATTTGTACATGAAAAATGATAACAGCAAAGAAGTTTTAGTTATAGAGGTGACATATGAAAAGTAATTTATGTGATGCGGTTGAAAAGGTATTAATACCAAAATCAGAAATCGACAAAAGAATTGAGGAATTAGGACAAGAAATTACTGAAGAATACAAAGATAAGGGAGAACTTATAGTAGTTGGTATTCTAAGAGGAGCTGCTATGTTTATGAGCAATTTAACTTTGAATATTGATCTTGAAGTTGGAATTGATTTTATGGCTGTATCGAGTTATGGACATTCTTCAGAATCTAGTGGGACAGTAAGAATTATTAAGGATTTAGAAGAAGATATTGCTGGTAAAAATATTCTTATAGTTGAAGATATAGTAGACAGTGGTCGTACACTAAATTACTTAGTTCGAAATTTACTTGATAGAAAAGCAAAATCAGTTAAAATTGCAACTCTTTTGGATAAACCAGATAGAAGAACTAACGAGGTTGAGGTTCAATTTAAAGGTTTTACTGTGCCTAACGAGTTTATAGTAGGTTATGGATTAGATTTTGCACAAGAATTTAGAAATATTGAAGATATCTGTGTTTTGAAGAAATCTTATTATGAAAAGGAGATTTAATGAAAAAAGTAACTAAAAGTTTAGCGATTTATCTTGTTCCAATTATTTTAATGGCTTTTTTTGTTACTATGACTCAAAATAATACATTGAGTACAAAATATTTTACTGTCAATGAGATGATAGTAAACATAAAGAAAGATAATGTTAAAGAAATTGTAGCAAAAGGAAATGATATAAAAGGTGTGCTAAAAGATAGCAAAGCTACGCCTTTTAAAATGTACATGCCATCTGAAATGTGGGAAGTATTTTATAATAATTATCTGAAGGAATCTGTTGAAAATAATAAAATAGTTTTGAAAACTGAAAAAGATCCTGGTAAACCTTGGTACATGGATATGATGCCAACAATATTAATAATTGTTGGTTTAGGAATTATATGGTTTATGTTTATGAATCAAACACAAAATTCTGGTAATTCTAAGGCGATGAATTTTGGAAAATCAAAAGCAAAACTCAACCAAGATTCTAAAGAAAAAGTTGTGTTTGCTGATGTGGCTGGATTAAAAGAAGAAAAAGAAGAATTGATGGAAATTGTAGATTTTCTTAAAAATCCTTCAAAATATATTGATATTGGAGCTAGAATTCCAAAGGGAGTTTTGCTAGTTGGACCTCCGGGAACTGGTAAAACATATTTATCAAGAGCGGTTGCTGGAGAAGCAAAAGTTCCATTCTTCAGTATTTCTGGTTCTGATTTTGTTGAAATGTTTGTTGGTGTTGGTGCATCCAGAGTTCGTGATTTGTTCGAACAAGCTAAGAAAAATGCTCCTTGTATAATTTTTATTGACGAAATTGATGCTGTAGGTAGAAAAAGAGGAGCAGGCCTTGGTGGAGGGCATGACGAAAGAGAACAAACGTTGAATCAATTGCTAGTTGAAATGGATGGTTTTGGCAAAAATGAAGGCGTAATTGTGATGAGTGCCACTAATAGACCTGACATTTTAGATAAAGCGTTGCTAAGACCTGGAAGATTCGATAGAACAATATATGTAGGACTTCCAGATGTAAGAGAAAGATTAGAAATTTTAAAAGTTCACACTAAAAACAAAAAACTTAAATCAGATGTGGATTTAGCAGATATTGCAAAGACAACAACGGGATTTTCTCCAGCTGATTTGGAAAACTTGTGTAATGAAGCTGCCCTTCTTGCAGCAAGAAATAATGAAGCCGAAATTTCAAATGATGTATTCAAAGAAGCATCTATAAAAGTTGTAGCAGGCCCAGAAAAGAAATCACAAGTTGTAATCGAAAAGGAACGTGTGCTTACAGCTTATCACGAATCTGGTCATGCAATTGTTTCTGGATTTTTGGAAGATAATGACAAAGTTCATATGATTACAATTATTCCTCGAGGAAGAGCGGGAGGATTCACGGCATATCTTCCACAAGAAGATGCAAAATTTATGACTAAAAGACAAATGCAACATAAATTGATTTCGCTATTAGGTGGACGTGCAGCAGAAGAAGTTGTGCTTGATGATATCTCTACTGGTGCAAGCAACGACATCGAAAGAGCGACGAAAATCGCACATGCAATGGTAACAAAATACGGTATGAGTAAAAGATTGGGACCTATGATGTACGGTGGAGATGATGCTGAAGTGTTCTTAGGTGAAGAGCTTGGGAAGAACAAACAATATTCAGATAAAATTGCCTATGAGATTGATTCTGAAATGAGAGAATTAATTGATGAAGCCTACAATAAAGCTTTGAATATTTTAAATGAAAATATTGATTTATTGCATGCATTGGCCAATAAACTTTTAGAAAAAGAAACTATTGGACAAGAAGAATTTGAGGCAATATTTGACAAATATACTAAGACAAAAATTCACGAGAATGAACCTAAAGAATTAGTTGATGTAAGAAAAAAAGACGAAGAAATAGAAAAAAATATAGATAATCAGGAGAAATAATGAGAGCACAAAATGTTATAAACGTCATGTATATATTGATTTTGCTTTTTGGATTGAAGCAAATGTACAATGTATACAAAGTTAAAAAAAATATTGGAAGAGTCATCAAAAACTTTAACCAAAGAAAAAGAATTTTAATGATGGTTGCATCATATTCAATAGTAGTCTTGGGATTATTGTACCTTTATCAACAAAAAACATGGTTCCCATTAATTTATATACTACTGGGAGTTATATTTATTTATTTGACATTCGAAAAAATTTCATTCACAGATAAAGGAATTTATTTCAATGGATTTTTGGCAGAATATGAAGATATCAAACAATGGAAATATTCAAAAGACAAGAGGTTTTTGGAATTAATTTTGAAAAATTCCAAAGCTAATAGTAAACTTATTCCTATCAATCCAAGTGATGCTTCTGAAATGCAAGTAATCATAAAAAAGAATAAGAAAAAACAATAAAATACTTGACAACAAAACCGTGATTAAATATAATAAAAAAAACACTATTTTTGTTTTTCATAAATTGGCTTTCTTTGATTGCCAATTTTTTTTATTTTAATACATGGAGGTATTATGGATACAAACAAAATTTTTGGAATTGACACTTTTGATAAGAGACAAATGAAAGATTCGTTACCTTTTCCTGTTTATCAAAAATGGAAAAATGCAGTTAGAAAAGAAGATTTACTTGATATTGAAACAGCAGAAATAATTGCACATGCTATGAAAAAATGGGCAATTGAAAGAGGAGCTACTCATTTTTGTCACTGGTTTCAACCATTAAATGGTTTAACAGCAAAAAAACACGATTCTTTTTTGGATAGAGGAGACGATAATACTCCAATAAATAGATTTTCAGCAAAAGAATTAATTAAAGGGGAACCAGACGCTTCATCATTTCCTACAGGCTCCATTAGATCTACGTTTGAAGCAAGAGGATACACTTATTGGGATTGTACATCTAACACATTTATAGTAGATAATATAATGTATATACCATCAGTGTTTGTATCTTATGATGGAACTACTTTAGATAAAAAATTACCACTACTTAAAAGTTTGGACTACTTGTCTGATTATGCTACTAAACTTTACAACGAAATTTCTGATGACCATTGTTACAGAATGAAAGTTAAAATTGGATTGGAACAAGAATTCTTCCTTATTGATGAAAATGTATATAAACAACGTATTGATTTGATTAACACTGGAAGAACTCTTTTAGGAGCACAAGCACCAAAATCACAAGAACTTACTGACCATTATTTCGGTTCAATTCCACAAAGAGTTGAAGCTTTTTACAAAGATTTTGACGAAAAATTATTCAGACTGGGGATATACGCTAAGACAGAACACAACGAAGTTGCTCCAAATCAATTCGAAGTAGCAATTCTTTTTGAGAACGCAAATATTTCAGTAGATGATAATCATTTGGTAATGGAAATTTTGAAAACTACTGCAAGAAAACATCATCTCGTATGTTTATTGCACGAAAAACCATTTAAAGGTGTAAATGGATCCGGTAAACACAATAATTACTCTTTAGTTACAAATCACGGTAGAAATGTATTCTCACCAGAAGCTGACATGGAAAATGATCTTGTATTCTTGATATTTACAGCTTGTTTGATAGAAGCGGTGGACAAATCACAAGCACTTTTAAGATCGGCATCTTCTACTACTTCAAACGACTATAGATTGGGAGGAGACGAAGCTCCACCATCGATAATATCTATGGATTTGGGACAAGATATCGAAGAGACGTTTAATTCATTAATGAATGAAGAAGAAATTGTTAGAAATTATCCTAAATTTTCAATAAATAGATTCGATTACATTCCACCAAATATGACAGATAGAAACAGAACAAGTCCATTTGCCTTCAGCGGAAACAAATTTGAATTCAGAATGTTGGGTTCTTCGAATAGTGCAAGTGATGTCAACATAGTTTTGAATACAATGTATGCAAATGCAATCAAAAGAGTTTACGAAAAATACAAATCTCAAAATGAAAATATTGAGCAATTTATCAAATCAGAAGTTGTAGATATTTTGAAAAATCACAAACAAATTTTATACAGACAAGACAACTATACACAACTTTGGAGAGAAGAAGCTAAGAAGAGAGGTTTGTTGGATTTAGTTCATTATTTTGATTCTTTATATTCATTAATCTCAGAAGAATCTATTAAGGATTTTTGTGGTATACTAAGTGAGGAAGAATTACACGCAATCTATGATGTTGGATTGGAAGATGTAATAACAACTCATGAAATTGAAGCGAAGACTTTGATTTATATGTTGGATAAATTTGTTATTAATGCTTTTTCAAAACAACTAATTCAAAATAATAAATTAATTGAGAAGTGCGGTATTAATAGCTTAGATTCTACACAAGAAAAATTGAAAAATGGTTTAAATGATATCATCAACAAGAGAAATAACCTAGAAGAAATGGTACACAAATCTGATTTTGAATCTAAATATGAAAAGGCTAAATATTTCCAATATGAAATTAGCCCTCTAATTGAAGAAATCAGAGAAGTTCACGATCATCTTGAAAAATTTGTCTACAAAGAAAATTATAATTTGTGTGATATTCAAGACATATATTCATCATTAATATAATTATAGGAGGAGTAATGAGTAAATTTATTTTTATTACTGGAGGGGTTGTATCTGGTATAGGTAAGGGAATTAGTGGTGCAAGTATTGGTAGAATGCTAAAAGACAGAGGAATTTCTGTGTTTATGCAAAAATTTGATCCCTACTTGAATATTGACCCAGGAACTATGAGTCCTTATCAACACGGGGAAGTTTTTGTAACAAAAGATGGAGCGGAAACTGACCTAGACTTGGGCCACTACGAAAGATTTATCAACGAAGAATTAACTCAAAGATCAAACATTACCACAGGAAAAGTCTACAATGATGTTATTAAAAAAGAAAGACGTGGAGATTACAACGGTAAAACTGTACAAGTTATTCCACATATTACTGATGAAATAAAAAAAGCAGTGTACAAAGCTGCTGAAGAATCACAAGCTGATATTGTTATAACAGAAATTGGTGGAACTGTTGGAGACATTGAATCATTGCCTTTCTTGGAAGCAATCAGACAAATCCATGCAGAAAATGAAAAAGAAGATGTATTATTTATTCATACAACTTTAGTTCCAACAATACCTGGAAGCAATGAATTAAAAACTAAACCAACACAACATTCATACAAAGAATTGATGAGTTTGGGAATTAAAACAAATGTAATAATCCTTAGAAGTGAAGGCATAGTTACAGATGAATTAAAAGAAAAAATCTCATTATTCTGTGACGTTCCAGTTGAAGCTATTATTCAATCATTTAATGTTGATTTTATTTATGAAGTTCCATTGAAATTCCAAGAACAAAATTTGGATAAGTATATCATGAGAAAAATGAAACTTAAATCCAAAGTTGAAGAAGACGGAAAATGGAGAAAAATGATTGAAAACTACAGAAAAGCAACTGAAACTGTAAACATAGGTTTAGTGGGGAAATATACAGAACTTCACGATGCTTATCTTTCTGTAGAACAAGCTCTAATAGATGCGGGATATGCAAATAATCACAAAGTAAACATTCGTTGGATTAATTCAGAAGAATTAAGCAAAGATAATATAAAAGAATCATTCGAAGGCTTGAATGGTATCATCGTTCCAGGCGGATTTGGTGGAAGAGGCATGGAAGGAATGGTTGAAACTTCAAAATATTGTCGTGAAAGCAACATGCCTTATTTCGGAATTTGTTTGGGAATGCAAATTGCCGCAATAGATATTGCTAGAAACGTATTAGGTTTGGCAGATGCCAATACAGCTGAAGTTGTTGCTGATTGCAAAAATCCTGTAATAAGTTTGATGAAAGAACAACGAGATATTGAAGATATAGGTGGAACATTAAGACTTGGTAATTACGAATGTCACTTGAAGGATAAATCATTAGCAAAAGAATTGTATGGTGAAGAATTCATTCAAGAAAGACACAGACATAGATATGAATTTAACAACGATTATAGAGAACAATTCGAAAAAAACAACGTAGTATTTTCAGGAATTAATGACCAATATAATTTGGTAGAAATGCTTGAAATACCAGAAAACAAGTTCTTCTTAGGATGTCAATTCCATCCGGAATTCAAATCAAGACCTAACAAAATTCATCCTCTATTCGATGGATTTATCAAAGCATCCATTGAAAATAAATAAAGAAGGTGGAAGATATTTTACTCGTAATAGATATTGGAAATACTAATATCGTATTAGGTATTTTTAAAGATGATGAACTGATTTTTGAATGGAGAATATCGACAGACCTACACAAAACTAGTGACGAGTATGCTCTAACACTAAGGCAAGCTTTGGAATATTCAAACGTAAAAAAATCAGATGTAAAAGAAGCTATCATTGGTTCAGTAGTACCAAATCTAATGCCAACTATACCAAAAGCAGTTAAAAAATATTTGGGAATAGAACCATTGATAGTAGATGAAAAAATAAAGACAGGAATAGTTAATAAATATGCGAGTCCTAAAGAAGTCGGTGTAGATAGAATCATCAACGCAGTAAGTGCTTGTAAAAAATATTCTACTCCAGTTATTATCGTAGATATTGGAACTGCGATTACTTTCGATTATATTACAGAAAATAAAGAATACTTGGGTGGAGCAATAGCTCCAGGGATTGCAATCTCATCTGAAGCATTATTTATGAAGACGGCAAAACTACCTAAAATTGAAATAGAAATGCCGGATAATGTTATTGGAGACAGTACTGTAAAAAGTATGCAATCTGGAGTTGTGTTTGGATTCATTGGATTAATAGATTATATAATTGAAAAAATCTTAGAAGAAAAACATAAAACAAAAGACGAGGTAACAATTATTGCGACAGGTGGTTTTTCGTATTTGATTGCTAAACAATCCAAGTACATCACAATTATAGACAAACTAATCACTTTGGATGGATTAAAAATTATTAACGATTTAAATAAAAATGATTAAAGAAAAATTGAACTTGAATAGTAATTTGTTTTTGGCACCATTGGCTGGAGTTACAGATATTCCTTTTCGAATAATTTGTGGAGAATTGGGAGCTGGGCTGTGCTTTACAGAAATGATAAGTGCCAAAGCACTTTACTATGATGACAAAAAAACTAAGAAACTTTTAGATACAGATCCTCGAGAAAAAAGTACGTCGGTTCAAATATTTGGACACGAACCAGAAATCATAGCCTATGCAACAAGATTTCTGACTGAAAATTACAATTTCAAATCTATAGATATAAATATGGGATGCCCTGCACCTAAAATTTTCAAAAATGGAGATGGCTCAGCATTAATGGGGGACTTGAACTTAGCAGAAGATGTTATAAGAGCCTGTAAAAACAACACTGATTTGCCAGTTTCTGTAAAATTTAGACTTGGAATTGATGAAAATTCTATGAATTATATGCAGCTTGCACAAATTTGCGAAAGATTAAAGGTTGACTACATTACACTTCATGCTAGAACAAGAAAAATGTTTTACTCAGGAGAAGCTGATTGGTCACACATTAAAAGAGTGGTTGAAAATGTGGATATACCTGTATTTGGCAATGGTGATTGTTTTACAAAAGAAGATATCAGAAAAAACATGGAATACTCAAATTGCGATGGAGTTTTGTTAGCAAGAGGTGCAATGCAAAATCCATTTATTTTTAGTGATGATGAAAATAAATCAAAAGAAGAAGTAATCGACACTATAAAAAAACACATGCAATTGAAAATGGAGTTTTATGAAGAAAGACGTGCGATTTTGGAAATGCGAAAGCATATTCAATGGTATCTGAAAGGATTCAGAAATTCCAATAAAGTAAAAAATGAAATCAATCAATTGACAGATCTTGATGAAATATACAAAATTCTAGATGAATTTAAAAATGAATAATTTAATTATATACTAAAAACTTGACAATTATGCCTTTTGTTATATAATTTTAGAATATATGGTTAAAATTAAGGAGAATAGATTATGGCAGATAAAGAATTTTTATTAACTCAAGAAGGATTAGATCAACATAAAGAAGAACTTGAGTTTTTAAAGACTACTCGCAGAACAGAAATAGCTGAAAAAATCAAAGTTGCCAGAGGATTCGGTGACCTTTCTGAAAATGCGGAATACGATGAAGCTAAAAATGAACAAGCTCAAGTAGAAGAAAGAATTAACTATCTTGAAAACTTGCTTTTACATGCAAAAGTAATTCAAGATGATGAAAATCAAAAAGATGTTGTTACAGTGGGATCAACTGTAACTTACAAAAATTTAAATTTAAACAAAGAAATGACTTATCAAATAGTAGGAACGGCAGAATCTGATCCTTTTGCAGGTAGAATTTCAAATGAATCTCCAACTGGAAAAGCTCTGTTAAACCTAAAAGTTGGTGACACAACAAAAGTTGAAACACCAGGTGGAATCGTAGAATTAAAGGTATTAACTGTAAAGAAAGGATAATAATGGAAAATTTAAACGAAATGCTACAAATTCGTAGACAAAAGTTGCAAGAATTATTAGATGCTAATGAAAATCCATACGTTCATGAAAAATTTGATAATGCTAATAATACTAAAGAAATATCTGATAACTTTGACGAATTTGACGGAAAAGAAGTTAAAATAGCAGGAAGAATTATGAGTAAAAGAGGCCATGGTAAAGTTAATTTCATGGACTTGCAAGATTCTCTTGGTAGAATACAATTATTTAATAAAGTAAATGAGTTAGGCGAAGAAAATTACGCAAAAGTTAAAAATATGGATATTGGAGACATTGTTGGTGTTGAAGGAAGCATATTCAAGACACACAGCGGCGAAATATCTATCAGAACAAAATCAGTAGTTTTATTGTCTAAATCATTACAAATATTACCTGAAAAATGGCACGGATTAAAAGATCCGGATTTGAGATATAGACAAAGATACGTGGATTTAATTATGAATCCAGAAATCAAAGATACTTTTGTTAAGAGATCTAGAATTATTTCGGCAATCAGAGAATTCTTGGATACAAGAGGATTCTTGGAAGTTGATACTCCAATCTTAAATACAATTGCTGGTGGAGCAAATGCGAGACCATTTATCACTCATCATAACACTTTGGATATAGATATGTATTTGCGTATCGCAAATGAATTATACCTAAAGAGATTAATCGTAGGTGGATTTGACAAAGTTTATGAAATGGGTAGAATGTTCAGAAACGAAGGAATGGACCACACACATAATCCAGAATATACGGCAATAGAATTGTACCAAGCATACGCTGACTACAACGATATGATGGATATAACGGAACAATTAGTTGCATTCGTGTGTGAAAAAGTTAATGGTTCTATGAAATCTCAATTCGGCGAAACTGAAATTGACTTTACACCACCATGGAAAAGAATTACAATGGTTGATGCAATAAAAGAATACGCAGATATAAATTTTGATGAAATTGAAACTGATGAACAAGCTCGTGAAGTTGCTAAAGCAAATAATGTTGACATAAAAGACAACATGTCGCGTGGAGAAGTAATCAACGAATGTTTCGAACATTTCTGTGAAGAAAAATTGGTTCAACCAACATTTGTGTTGGGTCATCCAGTGGAAGTAAGTCCATTAGCTAAGAGAAATCCAGACGACGAAAGATACACTCACAGATTTGAAGCATTTGTATGCACAAAAGAAATCGCAAACGCATTTAGTGAATTGAACAATCCAATCGATCAAAAAGAAAGATTCTTGAAACAAGTTGAAGCTAGAGAAAATGGTGACGACGAAGCTCAAATGATGGATTATGATTTCTTGAATGCATTGGAAGTAGGACTTCCACCAACAGGCGGATTGGGAATCGGCGTTGATAGACTTATAATGATGTTGACTAACAACGAATCAATCAGAGATATTATGTTGTTCCCAACAATGAAGCCAGTTGGAAATAATTCTTCCGATAGTTCAAAAGATGGTGAAGACAATACAAAAGCTAAGAAATTAGACTTATCAAAAGTAAAAGTTGAACCATTATTTGAAGATTTTGTAGATTTTGATAAATTCTCAGAATCTGATTTCAGAGTTGTTAAAGTAAAATCTTGTGAAGAAGTTCCAAAATCTAAGAAATTATTAAAATTCACTTTGAATGATGGATCCGGAAAAGATAGAATCATATTATCAGGAATCAAAAACTACTACAGTGCAGAAGATTTAGTAGGTAAAACATTACTTGCAATAACTAACTTGCCACCAAGAAAAATGATGGGTGAAGAATCTTGCGGAATGCTTTTATCTGCAATCTGCGAATATGAAGGAGAAGAAGTATTGAATCTTATAATGTTAGATTCAAACATTCCAGCAGGATCAAAATTATATTAAAGAACACGCTAAAAATGAAACTGGGGTTTGTAATGAATCCCAGTTTAATTTTTAGGGGTATGTACGAGATGGATAATTAGAATAATTTTATTACCGATAAGATTAGTGTTTAGTTTGCTCATAGCTTTTTTAACCTTCATATTAAGTTTGAGTACTGCGTTGTTAAGCGTAGTTTCTACTTTGATTTTTGTAATTGGATTAGCTAGCATTTTTCAAGGAGACAAGCAAATTGTAATTGAAGCACTAATATTAGCATTTTTATTTAGTCCATTTGGATTACCTAAATTAAGTATATATGTTATTGGATTATTAGAATTATTAAACTATACAATAAAATCAATTTGAAAAAAATAAATATTAGACAATCGTAGACGATAGAAAGCAATAATTCTGTCGTCTTTTTTTATTTCAAAGAAAGGAGGTAGGGATGAATTTTGATTATTTTTATAATAGGCAATCTGAAATGTATAACTTCATTAGGTTACCTATGATATTGCTGGAAGATGGGATTTTTGAGAGCATTTCTATTAAATAAATTATTTTGAGAATAAGTTTTATTTATAAAATTACTATCTAACAAAGAATAAATGAGCCTTTTTTATTAAAGTTCTTCTATTATATAGGCCAATAAAAAAAGAAAATTATCATATACAAGGCAACATAAGAAAGATAAATTAAAAATATTCTCAATCTTAAAAATATGCCCTTTTTTAAAAAAATGGAAAATTGCTTTAAATTTTTAATTTCCTATGTTATAATAATTATGAAAGTGATAATCAAATTCATGTATTAATTTATTTTAATAAAATTAAAACTAGAAACGAGAGGTTAGATACTTAGCTTAGTAATGGCACCCTTAAATGTTAATTATAAGATTTTAAGGATTAAGTCTTTAGGAGATAGTAATGTAACTGAGTCCCACCTGGCGAATCTTGGTTTTGTCAAAGATGTAGTTATAAAAGTTCTTAATGAGAACGATAGTAATTTAATTGTATATGTTAAAGATTCAAGAGTTGCAATCGGAAAAGATATAGCGAAAAAAATATTAGTAGAGGAGATGTAAGAACTGCATACTTTAAGAGATGCAGTTGTAGGAAAATACTACATCGTTAAAAAAATCAATGGTTTTGGTCCTTTGAAAAGAAGGATAATGGACATGAGAATTATAAAAAATTCAGAAATTTACATAAGGAAGGTGGCGCCACTTGGCGACCCTGTGCAAATTAATATTAGACATTATGAACTTAGCATTAGAAAAGCAGATGCTGAATTAATTGCAATTGAAGAAATAGAAAAGAAGGAGAACTAAGATGGCTATTACTATTGCACTTGCCGGCAACCCCAATAGTGGTAAGCCAACACTTTTTAACGACCTCACTGGTTCCAACCAATATGTTGGTAACTGTCCAGGGGTAACTATTGGAAAAAAGACTGGTAATTATAAAAAAAATAAACACGTTTTTATATTACAATGTTATTAATAAAGATAAGTAGAAAGGATGATTAAAATGAGTAGGAAAAAGATTGTAGGATATATTTCTGCTATTATAGGTTTTTTGTTAGTGTTTGCACCAAAATTTATAACACCCGTTTGTCCTCCTATGGAAAATGGGATGTTCATGAAATGCCATTGGATGGGAAATATGACTATAGGTATTGGAGCAGTCATTTTAGTATTAGCAATTATTCTTATTGTAGTTAAAGATTCAAAAATATCTTTAGGATTATCTATTTCAAATATAGCAATTGGTATTTTAGAGATACTGAACGCTCATGTACTTATTGGTGGATGCATGAAAGCCGATATGGCTTGCAGAGCAAAAACCATTCCGCTTTGCACATTGTTGTCAGGCATATTGGTTTTAGTTAATATTTATTATTGTATGAAAGAAAGAAATTCATAATGGAATCAATAATTAAAGCTGAAAATTTAAGCAAGAGTTTTAAGAGAGGTTCTAATACACTTTTTGCAGTTAAAAATGTAAACTTTACCTTGAATGAGGGAGATTTTGTCAATATAATTGGCAGAAGTGGTTCAGGGAAGTCAACTTTTTTAAATCTTTTGTCTGGTTTATTAAAGCCGACTGAAGGTAAAATTTTTGCTAAGGGCAAAGATATGAGTGATTTTTCTGATAGAGAAATTAGCAAATATAGGAATGAAATCATAGGTTTTGTGCCACAAAGTCTAGGAACACTTCCAAATTTAAATGTTTTAGAGAATGTGTCTCTTCCTTATTATCTATTTAAAAGAGATGACTCTGCTTATGAAAAAGCAGCTATGCTACTTGATGAGATGGGAATTTTGCATTTGAAAGATGATTTTCCTAAAAATTTATCTGGAGGAGAGCTAAAAAGAGTGCTGATAGCCAGATCTATGATTAATTCGCCGGAACTTTTGATTTTAGATGAGCCTACAAGTGATTTGGATAAAAACACTACTATGGAGATAATGGATTTATTAAAAAAAATAAATTCTAAAGGTACTGCACTTATTATAGTTACTCATGAGCTTGATATTTTAAAATATGGCAATACACTTTTCCAAATGGAAGATGGAAGTTTAATAAAAAAAGAGGGATAGAGATGAATTTATTAAAAAAAGGGACTAGCATTTTCGCAATGATAGTAGTCATTATTAGCCTCACTTTCACGCATGCTTTTGCAGCAGAAACAAATTATAGTAACTGGGTTGAAGTCGCTGATGCTATGTCAGAACATTTACAAAAAGCTGTGGAAGTTTACAAGCCTGGAGATAAGGATGCTAAAAAAGCAGCCACAGATGCAATCAATGTTGCTTACTTTAAGTTCTATGAAAAAATTGGATTTGAAAAAACAACTATGTCTGCAATTTCAGGTGAAAGGGGTTCAATGGTTGAACATCAATTTTACAGGGCAAAAAATTCTATCAAAGAAGATGCAAACCCAAAAGAAGTTAAAGATGAAATTGATGCACTTATAACTTATCTTCATGAAGATGCTCATACGCTTGATGGAACCTCTGGAGATTCTAAGTCCAGTGGTCAAAATCAAGAAGATGCAAACAGCCTTTCAACAGGTCAATTGTTGGGAGAGCTACTAAAAAGATTTGGCACATTTTTTGCAGTTCTTGGACTTACACTTCGTGAAGGACTTGAAGCCATTTTAGTTGTAGCTGCCATTGCTGCATATTTATCAAAGACTAATAATAGAATTTATTTAAAAGGTGTATATATTGGAGCCTTGCTAGGCATTGTTTTTTCAGTAGTCCTAGCTGGAGTATTTAATATAATCGCCAATACAGTGGGAGAAGTTGAGTCTGGAATGGGACAAGAAATATTCGAAGGAATTGCGATGTTTCTTGCTGTTATCGTACTATTTTATGTATCCAATTGGATGCTTTCTAAATCTGAAGTTGAAGTTTGGAATAAATACATTAAAAACAAAGTTGAGCAATCTGTTTCCAAGGGTAATTACTTTGCCTTATCTTTCACTTCATTCTTAGCAGTAGCAAGAGAGGGTGCAGAACTTATTTTGTTTTTCCAAGGTATGAGAACAGGCATTTCTGATAATCCAATGCATATGTGGATTGGACTTTTAGTTGCCGCCATAATACTTGCAATTGTATATTATTTAATTGCTAAAGTTTCTGTAAGGCTACCATTAAAACCATTCTTTACGTTTACTTCTTGGCTAATGTTTATACTTTGCTTGTCTTTCTTAGGAAAGGGCATAGGAGAATTACAAGAAGCAGATGTAATTGGCAGAACTATAGTTCCTTGGATGAATGGATGGTCTGCTGAAGTTATAGGTATATACGATAGGTATGAAAATCTTATTCCACAAATTATTCTATTAGTAGTAACCATTGTTTCTGTTATCTATCAATATAATAGAAACAAAAAAATTAGAGCTGAGCTTGAAGCCAGCCAAGAAAAAAAATAGGAGGGTATTATGTTAAAAAAGAAAAATTTATTTCTTGTTGTTATGACACTTGTGTTTGCATTAATGTTTACAGCTTGTGGTAAAAAAGAAGATACAAAAGCTAATAATACAGCTAAAACTTCTACAGAAGAAAAAAAACCAGCTGAAGAAAACAAGAAAGAAGCAGGAGATGCAAAAGCTGCAGCTCCAGGAGAAAATAAAGGATTTGAAGAATTTCCAATTGGCGATGACCAAACTAAAGGACCTTTAGTAATCTCTGGTGTATATTTCCAACCAGTTGATATGGAACCAGCAGGAAACTCAATTCCTAAAGAAGAAGCTGACTGCCATATTGAAGCTGACATTACAGCATCAAAAGAAGGTTCAACATTAGGCTATGGTGTTGGTGATTTTGTTCCATGGTTAAAAGTAAAAGCTTATTTACAAAAGAAAGGTTCAAACCATGTTCAAGAAGTAGCTTTCATGCCAATGAACGCATCTGATGGTCCGCACTATGGTGCAAATGTTAAATTTGACGAAGGTGTTGGCGTTTATGATGTAAAATTCGAAGTATCTGCACCAGGCAATGACTACTTACTACACGTAGATAAAGAAACTGGTGTAACAGGTAGATTCTGGACAGAACCACTTGTTGCAGAATGGACTGACTTCGAATGGAACGGACCACAATGGTAAAGTTTTGAAATTTTTAATATTTTAAAGGGGGAATTCAATTTCCCCTTATATGCATTTATGGGGGGTGAAATTATTTTAAAAATTTTTATTAAAGTTATAGAGGCGGGAATAGCCTTTTCTCTAATGATTTCTTTAATACTTGCCTATTATACAACTAAAGAGAGCAAATATAAAAAGTATGTTATTATAATTTCTTTAGTTTTAGGGGTAGTTGCAGCAATTGCTTCAATAATTATAAGAAATATACCTAATTTTATTAATAGAACAGAATTGAATTTCTGGTCTATGGTACCCATAGTTATCTCAGTATTTTTAATATTAATTTTTATGATATTTGAAGATAAGATAAATGCTAAAATTTATGATAATTTCATTTCATCATCGGTTGTTGTTTATCTTGTAGGAATTTGTTTTTATTATTTACCGTATGTATTTAACCAATCAAACAAATTTGTATATTATGGCGAAAGTGCTGTTTCAACTATTGTACTTTTTAGGATTTTAGGCTTTGTTTTTGGGATAATCATGATGATTTTATCAGGACTTGCCATATATAAGTCTTCAGTTAAACTTGAAGGTAAAAACTTAAAGATTATTGTTTTTTTGAGCTTGATATGTTCAGGTATAAGCCAATTTAACGTCATAATTCAAAGATTTTATTCTAAAGGGATTATTCCTAGAAATGTTAACTTTTTTAGAGTTATTGCATTTATAGCTAATCACGAAAATGTGTTTTTATTTGCAACAATGTTAATTATGACAGCTATTCCAGTAATTTTATATAAGCAAAATATTAAAGTTAATGAAGATTATAGCAATAGCGCTCAGTTAAGAAAAATAAAGTATAGAATGAAGAATAAAAAACGTTGGGCAATTTTTTTCCTTGTTGTTCTATTTATTAATACTTTTTCATTAACGCTTGGAAAGGCATATGCTAATAAGGAACAGGCCCTTTCACCACCTGAAGATTATCAAACTGAAAATGGAATGATTGTTATTCCTTTAAGTAGCTTAGAGGATATGCATTTGCACAGATATTTGTATAAGGCAAAGGATGGTGCACAAATGAGATTTTTCTGCATTAAAAAATCAGGAGGTACCTATGGAGTTGTACTTGATGCCTGCGAGATATGTGGTCCATCTGGATATTTTGAAAGAGGCGATGATGTTATTTGTAAGTTGTGCGACGTTGTAATGAATAGGGGTACAATAGGTTTTAAGGGTGGATGTAACCCGATACCTTTCCCATACATTGTCCATGATAAAAAGATAAAGATTGCGCCAAAAGATCTTGACGCATTGTCTTATGTATTTAAGTAGGAGGGCTTATGTTTTGGAGAATAGTTAAAGGAGCGCTTTTTAGACAAAAGGGAAAAATGGTTCTTATTGCATTTACAGTTGCCCTTGGAGCTTCTCTTGCCACTTCAATGTTAAATACCATGCTCGGCGTTGGAGATAAAGTTAATCAAGAATTAAAGACCTATGGAGCAAATATTAATGTATTGCCTAAGGAAGCTTCCCTTCTTGATGATTTGTATGGCATGCAAGAAAAAGAGGGGCAGGTTCAAAAATATTTAAAGGAATCAGAACTTCCTAAAATTAAAACTATTTTTTGGGCTTACAATATTGTAGACTATACGCCATATCTTAACACTTGGGTTTCTTGTAATAATGATTCTAAACATACTAAGATGGTAGGAACATGGTTTAATAATCATATGAATCTGCCTACTGGAGAATCAGTTGATACTGGTATGATTAGACTTAAAAACTGGTGGGAAGTTCAAGGCAAGTGGTTATCAGAAAATGATAGCGATTCAGTTATGCTTGGAAAGATTTTTGCAGACAGAAATGGATTTAAAGTTGGTGATGAAATCCAACTAAAAAGCAATAATTTAGACAAAAAATTAAAAGTTAAGGGTATTTTCTCATCGGGTTCTGATGAAGATGCATTTATATATTCTACTTTAAAAACAGCACAAGAATTTGCTGGAGTTACTGGAGTTGTAAATAAAGTTGAAATATCAGCTCTTACTACACCAGACAATGACTTAGCAAGAAAGGCTGCCAAAAACCCACTATCTTTAACTATTAAGGAAAGGGAAGTATGGTATTGTACAGCTTATGTTTCTGCTATTTGTTATCAAATAACAGAAGTAATGACTGATTCTGTAGCTAAGCCAATTCGCCAAGTTGCAGAAAGTGAAGGAGATATTTTAAATAAGACTACTCTTCTTATGGTTTTAATTACAGTATTAACTTTGATTGGTTCAGGCTTTGGTATTTCTAATCTTATTACAGCATCTGTAATGGAAAGATCTAATGAAATTGGACTTCAAAAAGCTATAGGGGCGTCAAATGGAAGGATAATTTGCATAATTCTTGTGGAAATAATTTTGACAGCGATATTTGGAACAGTTATAGGTTACGGTGTTGGTCTGCTACTTACTCAGATTATTGGTCTAACAGTTTTCGGCTCAGCAATAGCTCCAACAGCTATGGTAGTTCCTATTGTAGCAATACTTATTATTCTTGTTACAATATTGGGGTCAATACCAGCTATAAGATACCTTTTGAATTTAAATCCAACGGAGGTACTACATGGCAGATAAACAAAGTAAAAATAAATTTTACTTAAAAATGATAATGACTTCCTTGGCAAGGAGACGTGCAAGAATGTTAACAGCACTACTTGCTATAGCTATGGGAGCAACAATTATTTCAGGACTTGTTACTATTTACTATGATATTCCTAGACAAATGGGTAAGGAGTTTAGGTCTTATGGTGCAAATATGTTGGTAATTCCCACTAACCCTGATAAAAAAATTACCAATGAACAGTTAGATGAAGTTAAATCGTTAATTCCTTCAGGAAAGCTTGTCGGTCAGGCACCCTATATTTATACAAATGCAAAAATTAATGAACAACCTTATATGCTTGCAGGTACAGATTTAAAGGGAGCGAAAGAAAATTCTCCATACTGGCTTATTGACGGTTCATGGCCTGAAAAATCGAGAGAAGTTTTAATAGGTAATGAAGTTTCAAAGGCTTTGGAATTAAAAGAGGGAGATAAAATTATTATAAATACTCCCAAAGTTCATGGAGAAGGTTCTATAAATACTAATTTTGTTGTTTCAGGAGTTGTGACAACAGGTGGTAAAGAAGAAGAACTTATTTTTATGAGTATTGATGATATTTCAAAGCTTGTTAAAGACAAAAATTTTGATGTCGTAGAATATTCAATAGAAACTGAACAAAATGAACTTTCAAAAATAGTATCAAATATTTCACAAAAGGATGGATCTCTAACTCCACAAATGGTAAAAAGAGTTACCGCCTCACAAGATATAGTTTTGAACAAATTACAAGCTCTTGTCTTCATTGTAACGATAATAGTATTATTCATAATGATGATATGTGTATCCACAACAATGATGGCAGTTGTAACTGAAAGGCGTAAAGAAATAGGTCTTAAGAAAGCTTTGGGCGCCACAAATTCGTCAGTAATCGTTGACTTTTTAGGTGAAGGAGCATTTTTGGGGGTTTTTGGTGGACTTTTAGGTGTTGCATTAGGATATATATTTGCCAATAGAGTAAGTATTTCGGTATTTGCTAGAAAGGTAAGTTTCTTGCCTCTTTTAGTACCTATGACAATTATTGTATGTATAGTAATAACTATAGTTGCATCTTTAATACCAGTATCTAAAACTGTTGATATTGATCCAGCTTTAGTGCTTCGTGGAGAATAGAAAGGAATTTTATGGATATATTAAAACTCGTAGATGTTTCAAAAATTTATGGTGAACTTAAGGCCCTTGACAAAATCAATTTAAGTGTAGAAAAGGGCGAATGGATTTCTATAATGGGTCCATCAGGTTCTGGTAAAACAACAATGATGAATATTATTGGCGCCATGGATAAACCTTCACTTGGCGAAGTTATTCTGGATGGTGAAGATATAGCAAAAAAATCACCTAAGGAACTAACAGTTATTAGAAGGGATAAGATAGGACTTATTTTCCAACAATTTCATTTAGTTAATTATTTAAGTGCTTTGGAAAATGTAATGATGTCACAATATTATCATTCTATGCCAGATGCACAAGAAGCAATGGAAGCTTTGGCTGCAGTAGGTCTTGCTGATAGAGCCAAGCACTTACCCAACCAATTATCAGGTGGGGAACAACAAAGAGTGTGCATAGCTAGAGCTCTTATTAATCATCCTACAATACTTTTAGCCGATGAGCCCACAGGAAATTTGGATGAAAAGAATGAATATATAGTTCTTGACATATTTGAAAAACTTCACAATGCAGGATCAACAATTATTGTTGTAACTCACGACCCTGAAGTCGGCGAAGAATCTGAAAGAATGATAACTCTTGAACATGGTAAAATTTCAAAAGAAGAAAAAATGAAAAGAAAAAGACCGGTTCTTGATTCTGTAAAAAAAGATGCAAAACTTAAGGAGTTTATATGAGAAAAATTTTAAATGTATTAATAATTTTTTCTTTGGGGCTTGTCCTAGTTGCTTGTGGAGCAGATAAAAAAGAAGAAGCCCTAAGTGTAAGCTATAAAGACGGCACATATCATGGAGAATCTGCCAAAGATGAAAGAGGCGGACTTGTAAAGGTGGATATAAGTGTTAAAGACAATAAGATTGAATCTTGTACAATGCAAAACATTGCTGGAGATGGAAAAGAAAAGGATGAATCTTATGGTCAAAGCCAAAATGAAGGACTATATAAGATAGCCCAACAAGCTATAAATCTTGCAAAGTCATACCCAGATAGATTAGTGGAAAAAGGAAATCCTGAAGGAGTGGACGTTATTTCGGGGGCAACACAAACTTACAAGCAATTTATAGAAGCTTGCAATAATGCTCTTGATGGTGCAAAATAATGAAAGATTTATACACAATTAATTTGGCAAAAAAGAATATAAAAAATAAAAAGGCAAGGTCAATTACCTTGATTTTACTTGTAGGGATTTTAACTTTTATTTTATTCATGTCATCATTTATAATTTTTTCTCTTAAAAACGGCATGAAATCTCTATCAGATAGGATGGGAGCAGACATTATAGTAGTCCCAGAAGGTTATGATTCCAAAATTACAGGTGCAATATTAAGGGGAGAACCTAATACATTCTTTTTTGACAAGGATATATTAAATAGAGTAAAAAAAATACCAGGAGTTGAAAAAGCCTGTGGTCAAGTTTATCTATCTACACTTTCTGCTGGATGCTGTTCTTTTCCCATTCAAGTTATAGGAATTGACTTTTCTGATGACTTTAGCGTTAAACCTTGGCTTGAAAAACAGATTAAAACTCCAATTAAAGCTGGGCAAGTTGTTGTAGGTGCTAACATTGTGGGGACTATTAATCATAAGGTTAAATTTTTTAATCAAGAATTTGAGATAAGAGGTAGGCTTGCAAAAACTGGCATGGGTTTTGATAATTCAGTTTTTATGACAATAGAAGAGACTCATAGATTAGCCAAGGAATATGAAAAGATAATTAATCATCCGGTGGCAAAAAAAGATGATATATCTTCTATTTTAGTGAAAGTTGAAAAAAACAAAGATCCAAAAACAATTCAAAAACTTATTAAAGAAGAATTTAAAAAAGAAAAAGTGTATCCTTTATTGCCAAGAAAAATAATGACAGAAGTTTCAGATTCAGCAAAAAACATGCTTGTATATGTGTATATATTGATAGCTTTGATTTGGATACTAGCTTTCTTTATTTTAAGTCTTGTAAATACCTTATCAGTTAAGGAAAGGAAAAGAGAATTTGCAACCATAAGGATATTAGGAGCAACAAAGAAAAAACTCAGTGAAGTAGTTCTTATTGAATCTATGCTAATTAATGGAACAGGTGCAGTCATAGGTTCTGTGCTTTCCTTTGTTTTAAGTATAACTTTCAATAATATATTTTCATCACTTTTGAATATGCCTTTTTTAAGACCGAATATATTCCTTATGATTTTAATGTTAATAATAGTAATAATTTTGGGAACCTTGTTAGGACCAATATCTTCAATTATTGCTATTAATAAAATAAATAAAGCAGAATTATTATTGATGCAAAGGGATAATGATTAAAATAGGCTCTTTGTCAAATTTTGGGGAGACTCCTTAACTCGAGTCTCTCTTTTTATTTAAAAATAAATACTTAGACGCTAATAGAATATCAAAACTAAAATAAGTAAAAACTATTAAAAATAAACATAGCAAACAAAACCCCTAGGGGTTTTGCGCATTTTTCCGTTTTCCTATCACTACTTACAAGCAAACAGAATTCTTTTTCTAAATAAATTAAAATTTTTCATACCAAAATAATTTCTCTTTAAAGTCTTTATCTTAGTATGTGTGCCTTCAAGAGGCCCATTAGACCAAGGATAATCAAAAGAGTTACATAATTTCATCAAACCAGTTATTAAAAGCAGTTATACAAGATTTAAATTCTTTTAAATTAGATTCCTCAGCTCATTTTATCCATTCTCTTAAAGATTTAGTGGCTCTAATTATATTGGGTTGAGTAAGAACATATTGGTACCCACAGGGCACACAGTAAAACAGTTCCTTTAACCTATATGCCAATTTTAAATCTTCACTAATATCAAGCATTAAAGAAACATCTTCAGCTTGTTCAGAGCTTAGCTTAGTAGCAGGTTTTGTAAGTAGGCTCCTACTTCTCTTATTATTAAGAGAAGGTGAAATTATGGCTAATATAATAGTTGGAGCAGTAGTTATAGTTTTGATAGCTTTCGCTATAAAAAACTTATAAAAAGTAAGGGATCTTGTGATTGTGGTTGTGACGCTTGTCATGGTTCATGTCCAACATATCACCTACACAAATAAAAAATATAGAAGGGATGTCTTTTTGAAGGCATTCCTTTTTTTATGCATCAAAAGTTTAAAGTCCTTGCAGTAATAATTTTTTTATAAAAGAGCCATAATTTTTTATTTTTTTGAAAAAGCAAGTTCTTTATTTAAGCTTAGCCTAAAAACACTTTGGACTTTAAAAGCTCATTATTACAAAAACTAAAGCACAAAAACTTAAAAAATTGAGCTTTTTTTTAAGAAAGTTTTAATTTAAAATCATTAGAAATTATTTATAAATAATTTTTTCGCAATGCAAAAAATTTCTTCATCATGTGAAATGTGAAAAATGTGTGAAATTTTCAAAAGTGAAATAATTCCCTTGAATTAGATTTTCAAAGTAATATAATGAGAAATGCACAAGGAAAAGAAAAGAGTGGTGATATTTTTGAAAGAAAGTATAGATAGTATTTTAGCAATAGATAAAAAGACTAGAGAACTTGTCGATAATACTGAAAAAGAAATTGAAAGTATAAAAAAAGACTTGAGAGAAAAGTTGACTGACATTGAAAATGAATCAATTGAAAGATCTAAAGCTATTGGAAAAGAAAAAAGCGAAGAAATTTTAAAGGATTTTGAAAAAAAAGCTGATGATTTGAGAAAAGATAATGAAAAAAATCTCAAGGAAATTGAAAAATTTTATAATGAAAATTCTGATAAGCTTATAAAAAATGCTTTTGATATGGTGATTGGAAGGAAATCAAATGTTTGACGGTCTAAAGGCTTTAAATGCTAAGATTTCAAAAATTTATTCTGAATTTTTAGTATATGAAGATTTTGAGAAGATGGCAGAAGGCGATGATGTTAGGTTTTGCCTTTCCTATCTAAAAGAAAAAAAGTTTCCAAATATTGATTCTTTTTCAGATATTTATGAAATAGAAGAATTTTTGGAACAATATAGGAGAAGTGAAATTACTAAACTTCGTGGTTTTTTACCTCTCAGATATTCAGATTTTTTAAAGGCATATTTAGAGAGGATAAATATTGAAAAAATCATAAAAATTTTAAGAGCTTTGAGGATGAATAAGGAACCCAAGGTCGAAAATCTTATTATTGGAAGTAATAAAATAAATTTTAAAGATGAAAGCTTTGAGTCCTTTATAGAAAATTTAAAGGGCACACATTATTATGATTATATTAAAAATTACAAGTCATCGCAGGATGAGGATGCTCTTTTTTCTATAGAGATGAATTTGGAAAAGTTCTATTACAGAAATCTAGTGGAGTCAATTAAATCTCTTCCTAAAAAAGATGTTGATGAGTTTAAGGAAATCTTTGGTGTAAACATTGATTTATTAAATATTATCTGGATATATAGGGCCAAGAAATATTATAATATTTCACCAGAAGAAATTTTTAACTTTACTATTTTTGGTGGAAATTATAATTCAGAAAGTCTTCTTAAACTTTCCTATTTAGAAGAAAGTGAATTTGAAGAAAATATTAAAAATTCTAAGTATGCAGTGCTTTTCTCAGCTGGAAGAGTTATTAGAACTGGTAGAACTGCTAAAAAGACAATGTATTCCATTGCCAAGAAGAACTTTAGGAGGACTGATGGTATTGGAAAATTCATGAGTTTTCTGGTTCTTCTTGATTATGAGATAGCAAATATTGAGAGAATGTTGGAAGCTACTAGATTTGGTCTTAATAAAGATGAAAAGTTAAAATATATGATTATTGATAGAGAGGGAAGTGAACAAGTTGGCCGTTGAAAAAATGAAAATCGCTAATATTATCGGAAATATTGACGATATGGATTCTGTAATTCTTGATATTTTAAATTTAAAATGTATGCAATTTATGTCTGCAGAAACCAATATGGCGGATAATAAATTTACATTTAGTTTGGACAATGAAGAGAATTTAGAGAGAAATCTTGAACTCAACTATATTTCACCTATTGAAGAAGATGAGTCTCACAAATCTTCTGCTAAAGAAGCTGCTGAGATTATGAAATTTATGGGCATTGACAAGATTGAAGATTCTTATTTTGAAAAGGTAAATGTAGATGAAGATATTGATGCTTTTATAAAAAATATTAGCGAAAAAATCAATGAATATGATAGGACTAAAGAAAATTTAAAAATCCTTGATACTTTAAAGGAAAATTATGAACTTTTCAAGAATGTTGATATTGATTTAAAGGATATAGCTGAATTAAAATATTTTAACTCTAGATTTGGTTTTTTGGATAAAGATGCTAGACAAAGATTAAAGAAAAATTATGGCAATATTCTTGCTATGATTTATCATACAGGTACTGTAGATAATAGAGAACTATTTCTTGTAATTTATCCTAAGGAAACTGAAAATGATGTTGACAGACTTTTAAAAAGTTTAAACTTTACAGAAGTTGAACTTCTTGGAGAGGATGTAGAGGGTACAGCAAATTTAATTTACAAGAACCTAGAAGAAGAAGAGGAAAATGTAAAGAGAAAGATTTTTGAAATTGAAGAATATAAGAAAAATCTTTTGGAAAGTAGACATGAGGAATTAAAAACAACTCTTGCTCACATGCTTAGCTACGAAGAAATTGAAAAAGCTAAGAAATATATGCTTAAATCAAATAAGTATTTTTATCTTTCAGGTTGGGTTGGCGACTCTGATAAGAAGAAGTTGGAGGATAAATTATCTAAATACAAAGATATTGATGTTGAATATTTTGATCCTAAAAGTGAAAATATAAAGCCTCCTACAAAGTTAAAAAACGCAAATTTTTTCAAGCCCTTTGAGCTACTAATAAATATGTATGGTACACCAAATTACGGTGAATTTGATCCAACTGTAATTTTTGGTATAACATATATGATTCTTTTTGGAGCAATGTTTGGCGACTTAGGTCAAGGGGCTGTATTTGCAATTGCCGGACTAATGTTAAAAAAGAAAAACAAGGATTTTGGTGGTCTTCTTCTTAGAATGGGCGCATCATCAATGTTTTTTGGTTTGATGTATGGTTCAGTTTTTGGAAGCGAAGAAATTATTCCTGCAATATGGTTTAGACCTTTTGAAAATATAAATGATACTCTTGTAATTGCAATATACTTTGGCATTATTTTACTTGCCCTAGCTTATGGTATTGGTATTTACAATAGATTAAAGAGTGGAAGACCAGATGAAGCTTTCTTCTCTAAGGAAGGTATTTTAGGAGTTCTAATTTTTGTGGCAATGATTAATATTGGAATGTCAGTAATGGGAGCTAAATCTTTAATTCCTATGAATATTTCCCTTATTATCTTAGTGGTAAGTTTAGTAATCATGCTACTAAAAAGACCTATTCTTAAAGTTTTATTTAAGAAAGAGGAAGAAGGCAGTGCCTCAGATTATTATATTGAGTCATCTTTTGGCTTATTAGAGGCTCTTTTATCAACTATGTCTTCAATAATTTCCTTTATAAGGGTTGGTGCCTTTGCAATAAACCACGTTGGTTTATTCTTGGCATTTAAGACACTTGGAGAAATGGTTGGTTCAAGTGGCGGAAATATTGCAGTTTTAATTTTTGGCAATATTTTAATTTTGGGACTAGAAGGTCTAATTGTATTTATTCAATCTCTAAGACTTGAATATTACGAAATGTTTAGCAAGTATTATAGTGGTGACGGCGTACTTTTTGAAGCCGATAAAATTTATTAATAAGGAGTTTAAAGATGGAAAAAATTATTATTTTCGCAGTTTTGACAGTATTTTCAATGGTAGTTACAGGTTTTTATTTCATATACAAGGGCACAGATAAAAATAGAAAATTTGCTCGTGCTTTTATGAAGTTAAACCTATTTGTTTTCGCACCAGTTTTTGTTTTTGGATTAATTTCCCTTGTACCACAAATGACATCAGCTGCAGCAGCTGCTCCAGCATCTGGTAATGGACTTGGCTTTTTAGCAGCAGGTCTTTCAACTGGACTTGCATCTCTTGGTGCTGGTGTTGCCGTATCAAATGTAGGTTCTGCAGCAATTGGAGCTGTATCAGAAGATCCTAACATTCTTGGTAAATCAATGATCTACCTAGGACTTGCAGAAGGTATTGCTATTTATGGTCTTATCATTTCAATTATGATTCTTGGAAGACTATAATGAGATCAATTCTTTTAACATCAAATGACGATATAATTAACGGCCTTCGCCTTGCAGGTGTAAGGTCTGTTAAATGTGATAACAGATCTGAACTTTTAAAAAATTTTAGGACTTTTACAAAAACTGAAGATATTGGAATAATAATACTAACTTATTCTTCTTTTAAAGAAATCAAAGAAGAAGTTTTAGAATTTAAACTTACTGGAGAACTTCCTCTAGTTGTAACTATTCCAGATCTTGACGGCGAGATGGAAGATGATTTTATTTTAAAATATGTCAGAGAATCTGTTGGTGTGAAAGCTGTAGGTGATTAAATGATTTTACTTGAAAACAAAATTGCCATATTCAACAAAATTGTTTTTTTAAAGCAAAAGGAAGAATGTGAAAAGAGGATAAGAGAAGAAAGAGAAAAGGCAGAAAAGATTTTGTCTGAAAAAATTGAATCTCTTAAAAAAGATGAAGAAGCTTTTGTCGATAGAAGGGTTACTCTAGCCAAAAGAAGGGGATATGAGCTTATTGCTTCCGTTGAAGAGCAAAAGAGAGTTCTATTCCTAGAAGAAGATGAAAAGCTATTAAATGAGTTAATAGAAACTCTTTCACAAAAACTTTTAGAATTCACAAAAACTGAGGAATATGTAAATTTAGAAGCAGAAAATTTTACGAATATATTAGATGAAATAGATGAAAAAAGCATTTATCTTTATGTTAAAAATGATGAAAACAAAAAGCTCATTGAAAAATTTAAAGAAATTGCAAAAGAAAAAGACGTTGAACTTAATATAGATGAGCTTTTCGAATATCATATTGGTGGTTTTATAATTTCTGATATGGAAAAAACTTACAATATTAACTTGTCTTTAAAGAATAAATTGGAAGACATGAGATATGAAATTGGCTCTATGCTACATGAAAAATTAAAAGAAAGAGGTGAAGTCATTGGAAAAGGCAATAATTAAATCAGTTGACGGACCCGTTGTAATTGGTAGAAATATGGCTGATTATAAAATCAGAGAAATGGTTCTTGTTGGCGAAAAAAAATTAATTGGCGAAGTTATTTCAATTGATGGAGACCTAGGAACAGTTCAAGTTTATGAAGAAACTGAAGGACTAAAAAGAGATGAAGAAATTATTTCAACTGGAGCACCTCTTTCTGTTAAACTAGGACCTGGAATGATTAGAGGTATTTTTGATGGTATCCAGAGACCTCTTGAAGTAATAAAGAAAAATAACGGATCCTTTATGCCAGAAGGTCTTGGACTTATTTCTCTTGATGAAGAGAAACTTTGGGATGTAACTTTTAAGGTTGCTCTTCACGATAAAGTTCATGCAGGACAAATTTTTGCTGAAGTTCCAGAAACTGATATTATAACTCACAAAGTTATGATTCCACCAGAAGTAAATGGCGAAGTTGTAGAAATCCTTGAAAATGGAAAATATAACATTGAAACTGTTTTATTAAAGGTAAAAGATGAATATGGAAAGATAAATGAAATAAAAATGTATCAAAACTGGCCAGTAAGAATTCCTAGACCAGTTAAGGAAAGACTTCCAATTGACAAACTTCTTGTAACTGGACAAAGAGTTTTTGATGTATTTTTCCCAATTGCCAAGGGAGGTACTACTGCAGTTCCAGGTGGATTTGGTACTGGAAAAACAATGACACAACACCAAATTGCAAAGTATTGTGATGCCGATATCATCATCTACATTGGTTGTGGTGAACGTGGTAATGAAATGACAGAAGTTTTGGAAGATTTTCCAAAGCTAATTGACCCTAACACAGGCAAGGCTCTTATGGATAGAACAATTCTTATTGCTAACACATCTAATATGCCAGTTGCCGCTCGTGAAGCATCAATTTATACTGGTGTAACCATGGCAGAATATTTTAGAGATATGGGCTATCATGTTGCTTTAATGGGAGATTCAACATCACGTTGGGCAGAAGCACTTCGTGAAATTTCTGGTCGTCTTGAAGAAATGCCAGCTGAAGAAGGATATCCTGCTTACCTTCCATCAAGAATTGCAGGCTTTTATGAAAGAGCTGGTTATGTAAAAACTTTATCTGAATCAGAAGGATCAGTTACTCTTATTGGTGCTGTTTCACCAGCTGGTGGAGATTTCTCTGAACCAGTTACTGAAAATACAAAGAGATTCGTAAATGTATTTTTAGCCCTAGATAAAGAACTTGCTTATTCAAGACACTATCCTGCTATTAACTGGATGAACTCCTACTCAGGCTATATTCCACTTCTTAAAAATTATTACGACATGAAACTTGATGGAGATCTTCCAGATTTGAGAATAAAATATTTAGATTTACTTCACAAAGAAGCAAAATTAAATGAAATTGTAATGCTAGTTGGAGAAGATGTCCTTCCAGATGAAGAAAGACTTGTTCTAGAAATTTGTCGTGTTGTAAAAGTTGGATTTTTGCAACAAAATGCCTTTAACCCAATTGACACCTTTGTGCCACTTGAAAAACAATTTGAAATGTTAAAGACAATAGATAATCTTTATGAAAAGGGCAAGGAAGCTTTAAAACTTAAAATTCCAATTTCAGTAATAAAGAATGATGCTCTTTACGGAAAAGTAATTAACATGAAATACGATATAGAAAACGAAAACTTAAAGAAATTTGTAAGCTTAAATAATGAAATTAACGACTTTTATTCAGAGCTTAGTGCAAATTATGGTGATGTAGAATGAAAAAAGAATATTTAACACTTGATAGAATTGAAGGATCATTACTAGAACTTTCAAATCTTCACAGAGTTAGTTATGGTGAAGTTGTAAGAATTAAATCAAAAGACGGAAAGAGATCAGAAATTGGTCAAGTTATAAAAATCGATGATGACAAGGCAATTGTTCAAGTTTTTGGCAACAATTTAGGTGTTTCCACAAAAAATACTAAGGTAGAATTTTCTGCTCATCCCTTTGAAATTCCTTTATCTGGAGAAATTTTAGGAAGAGTATTTAATGGAACAGCAGAGCCAATAGATAAGGGCGGTGCCATTTACTCTAAGGATGTATATAACATAAACGGCAGGCCAATTAACCCATCAGCAAGAGAATATCCAAGAAACTTTATTCAAACAGGTATATCTTCCATTGATGGACTTATGACATTAATTAGAGGACAAAAACTTCCAATCTTTTCAGGTTCAGGTCTTCCTCATAATGAAGTTGCTGCACAAATTGTTAGACAAGCAAAAATTGCCGATGAAGCTGGAGAAAATAACTTTGCCATAGTCTTTGCTGCAATTGGTGTAAAACATGACGAAGCCGATTTCTTTAGAGAAAGCTTCAAAAACTCTGGTGTAATTGACAAGGTAGTAATGTATATAAATTATGCAGATGATCCAATTATGGAAAGACTTATTGCACCAAAATGTGCCCTAACAGCTGCAGAATATCTTGCCTTTGAAAAAAATATGCAAGTTCTTGTAATAATGACAGATATAACATCTTATGCTGAAGCTCTAAGAGAAGTTTCATCATCAAGAGAAGAAGTACCATCAAGAAAGGGCTATCCAGGACACCTTTATTCAGACCTAGCAGCTCTTTATGAAAGAGCAGGTATGATTAAGGATAGTGAAGGTTCTGTAACTCTTATTCCAATTCTTACAATGCCTAATGATGATATCACTCACCCAATTCCTGACTTAACTGGTTATATTACAGAAGGACAAATTGTTGTAAGTCGTGATTTATTCTCCAAGGGAGTTTATCCACCAATTGATGTACTTCCATCTCTATCAAGACTTATGAAGGATGGAATTGGCGAAGGGTATACAAGAGAAGATCACCCAGATTTATCTTCACAACTTTTTGCATCCTACTCAAAGGTACAAGAAACTAGAGCCCTTGCACAAATTATTGGTGAAGATGATATTTCTGATGATGAAAAATTAATTTTAAAATTTGGAAATGAGTTTGAAAAGAGATTTTTGACACAAGACCAAAATGAAAATAGAGATATAGAAGAAACCCTAGATTTAGGTTGGGAATTATTAAAGATACTTCCAGCTCAAATGATTGATAGAATTGATCCTAAGTTAAAAGAAAAATATTTAGGTGATAAGAATGGCAATTAAGGTAACTCCTACTAAGGCAAATTTAATAGCATCAAAAAATGCTCTTGTACTTGCAGAGAAGGGTTATGACCTTCTTGATAAGAAAAGAACTGTCCTAATAAAAGAAATGATGGACTTAAATAAAAATGCAAAGAAGCTTCAATCTGAAATAGAAGAAAAATTTGAAAAATCTTATGCTGAGCTAACTGAAGCCACAATTTCTATGGGGGCACTTTCTTTAAAGGAAATGGGAGAAACTGCACCGCTTGAAAAGGAATATCAAGTTATTTCTCGTTCAGTAATGGGTCTTGAACTTCCAAAAATTAAATATGAAAAGACTAAAGTCAAGGCAGATTATTCTCTGCATCAATCTAATGCAGCTTTTGATAGAGCAAAGATAAATATTTCTGAAATTTTACCAGTTATTTATGAACTTGCAGAGATTGAGACTTCAGTCTTTAGACTTGCAAATGAAATAAAAAAGACTGCAAAAAGAGCCAATGCTCTTGATAAAATTCAAATTCCTAAGTACAAGCACATTATTAGAGAAATTGAAGATATATTAGCAGAAAAAGAAAGAGAAGACTTTTTTAGACTTAAAAAAGTAAAAAATAAAAAGAATAGAAAAGTTAAAGAAAATAAATAAGATAGAAAATAAAAAAATCCTAGAGCTATTTAAGCTTTAGGATTTTTTCGTGTAGAAAATTTCTACAAATTTAACTTTTTATTCTTTTAAATTTTAGCTAACTGGGAAAAATACATTTATAATTTGTGGCAAGAATACCATCATTACTGTTGCAGTTGGTTGTGTAGCTGCATAAAAAGATGAAACTTTGTCATCATTTGTAACTTGAAGTAGGGCTCCAAGAGATGGTGCTGATGTCATTGATCCAGTTGTTGCACCAAGTGCTGCAAATAGTGGCAACTTGAAAACTTTATAAGAAACAAATAAGGATACAAGAGCAGGAACAAGTGTCATAATAACTCCCGCTAAAAATAATTTTGCACCATATTGTGTTATAACTTCAACAAATCCAGTACCAGCACTTACACCTGATTCCAAAAGGAAAAAGGCAAGGCCAAGGTCACGAACAAGTGAAAGTCTTTCATTAGAAACAGTTAAATTAACTTTTCCAATTCTTCCATAATGTCCAAGTACTAAACCCATAATTAGGGATCCACCACCTGCACCAAGGGATAAATTAACACTATCGCCAACAGGTATTTTTATTGATCCAAGTAAAACACCAAGAACTGAAGCAAGTGCAACTGCAAATAGTCCATTTTTTTCAAAATTTATTAAATCTTTTGCTTCAACTTTTTCCTCAATATCGTGTTCTACAGGAAGAATTAATTTTTTGTTTTCTTCATCAATATCAACCTTTAAAATTCTTGGCACAAGTTGAACAATTAATACAACTCCAACAACACCAAAGGCATAGGCAATACCGTAGCCAACTCCAGGTAAATTTGAAGTTGTAAGACTTTTAACAGTTCCAAGCATTGATGTAGATGTCATGGCTCCAGTGGCAAGTCCCATAGAAAGTGATAATTCAATATTAAATAATTTTGAAATTAATACTATTAAAACCCCGCCAACCGCTGTTGTAATAAAGGAAATTGCCAAAAAGGAAACTCCGTTTTTCTTAATGTTTGCCATAAAAGTTGGTCCAGCCATTAATCCTATTGGAGCAAGGAATAGGACAAGTCCTAATTTTGCTAAAAATTTTGGGACTTCAAAGCCAAAGTGTCCAAAGAAAAGGGCAACTATTAGAATTGCTGAGGCGCCAAATTTTATTCCAAAAAAATTAATATGTCCAAAGGCGTAACCAAGGACCATTATTAAAAATATTATTAGTAATTCGTTCATAAAAAACCTCCTTTAGATAATTAATAATAACATTTCAAGAAGATAAAGTAAAGCATTGTGGTATATAATAAATTCAATTTTACATTATGCTATATTTTTTTTAAAAAATTTAATAAAATAAAAAATTTTTCTTGATTTTGTAAAATAATTTTATTATAATAACTATTGTATTAAGGAATCAATACAAAGGTACAAAAATTTTATTACTTAAAAATTTTTAAATTCAAAAAATATATTAGAAATTTCTAAATAGAAGAGGAGGTTTATATGGAATTTGATAATAATAGACCTATTTACTTACAGCTTCTTGAAGATTTTAAGTTAAAAATTTCAAGTGGAGTTTGGAAAAGTGGAGACAAGATGGACACAGTTAGAAACTTAGCTAAAATTTATGGAGTAAATCCCAATACTGTGCAAAGGGCACTGCAAGAGCTTGAAAGAGAAGGTCTTGCCAAGTCAAATAGGACTAGTGGAAGATTTATAACTGAGGACGAGGAAAAAATTAATGATATGGCAAAGGAAGCTTTTTATAGGTCCTGCGACGATTTAATCAGTGTGGCAGATGAACTTAAGCTGACAAAGGAAAAATCAATAAAACTTTTAGATGAGTATTGGAGGGAAATATGAGTAAAATAGAAATAAAAAATTTATCTATGGGCTACAAGCATAAGGTCCTTGATGATTTAAACTTAGAACTTGAAAAGGGACAAATCGTTGGACTAGTTGGTCCCAACGGTGCAGGCAAGTCTACTCTTTTGAGAATCCTCGCAGGATTAGAGATGACTTATAAGGGCATCGTAAAAATTAATGGCGAGGAAATTTCTTACAAGACGGGAGAAATTTTATCTTATCAACCAGATAAATTTGCCCTTAGCGAAAAACTTTCTGTAAAGGAAGTTGTAAAGACTTATAAATTATTTTTCAAAGATTTTGATGAAGATAAATTTTATAAACTTTTCAGGGAATTTAACTTGCCAGAAAAGGCAAAGGTCAAGGAAATGAGTAAGGGCATGAGAGAGAAAATGCAAATCGCCCTTAGCCTGTCAAGAAAATCTGAAATATTTTTACTTGACGAGCCAATTTCTGGCGTTGATCCTTCTGCTAGAAAGGCAATAATTGAAACTATTTTAAATAATTTTGAAGAAGATAATCTCATCATAGTTTCAACTCATCTTATAAATCAAATAGAGCCACTACTTGATAGAGTTTTATTCCTATCAGATGGAAAAATCACAGTGAATAAAACAGTTGATGAGATAAGAAGTGAAGAAAACATGAGCATAGAAGACTACTTTACGGAGGTATTTTAATGGGAAAATTACTTGGACATCAAATAAAAAATCACTTTAAATATAATTGGTTTATTCCAGTTTTGCCAGTGGCCCTAATTATTTTTGGATTATTATTTTCAAATGTTAATAATTCAATTGGGGACAGTGCAATTGTCCTAGGCGTGATGGCGCTAATGTTTGGCTACATGGCAGCAGCTATAACAGTTATAGTTGGCGACTACAATATGTTCTTTGGCGACAGCGCCTTATTTTATGAATCAACACCAATTAGTCCATCAGCAAAAACTTTTTCGAGAGTCTTGTATTATCTTATAATGTTTATTATCTATTCACTCTATTTAGGATTAATGGTTTTCCTATTTGTTGCAGTTCCATCTGTTGATGGTGGAGTAGTAAATATAACTTGGGCAGATATAAGTAAGGCAATTAATGAAGTTGGAGTAAGAAACATATTAGTAATGCTTGCTTGGGTCTTAATTAGTTTATTTAATAGCATCATTAGTATAATCTTTGCAGTGACCCTTGGCGGTGGTAAAAAACTAAGAAGATTTGGACCAGGTGGACCAGTCCTTGTATATATAGGACTAGGAATGATAGAAGGAGCAGTTATCTATGTATTAGATAAATTTGACTTGTTTACAAATATAGAACTCTTCCTAAACAACGGAGATGTATTTATGAGGGGGATGGGAATAGGAATACTAATCCCAATGCTTTTAGAAACAATAGCCTTATTCTTTGCAGTTTATTACATGCACAAAAATAGAATTTCTGTAAATTAAAATTTAATCAAATTAAAAAATTAGGGTTCACTAGATTCTTAGTGAACTCTGTTTTTTTGCATAAAAGTTAACTAAGAAAATAAAATAGTTGACAAAAATCACTGCGAGTGTTAACTTATTTAAAGTAATTGTTTACAATTTTTAAAATTTGGAGGGAGATTTGAAAAATTTAAAAGCGAGAGAATTAGTATTATGTTCTCTATTTGTGGCATTGATTATTGTGGGTACTTTTATAAGAATTCCCATACCGGTTTTACCCTTTACCTTGCAACTTTTATTTACAATGCTTGCAGGTTTACTTTTAGGTCCAGAACTTGGCGCAATTTGTGTTTTTGTTTACATAATTTTGGGTCTAATAGGTCTTCCAGTTTTCACAGAGGGTGGAGGATTCGGATATATCTTTAAGCCTACTTTTGGATACATACTTGGCTTTGCAGTGGGTGCCTACGCTACAGGGAAAATTGCAAATAAAGAAAAAAGACCAGACATGAAAAGACTTCTTACAGCAAACTTCGTGGGACTAGCTATAGTTTACATATTTGGCATGGTTTACTATTACTTTATCAGCAATTTTTATTTAGCATCTCCAATTGGAGTAAAGGCCATTATAATTTACTGCTTCCTACTTGCAGTGCCAGGAGATATATTTTTGTGTTTTGTGGGAGCTTTTCTCGGCAAGAGATTAATCCCAATTGTAAATAAGAGCTATAACTAAGGAGAAAAAAATGAGTAAAAATATTTTTGTAACAGGAACAGGAACTGAAATTGGAAAGACCTATGTTGCAGGTCTATTAGTAAAAAAATTAGCTGAAGCCGGAGCTAAATCTTATTACTACAAGGCTGCCATGAGTGGAAATGTAAGAGATAAAAATGGAAAATTAATTCCAGGAGATGCAAAATTTGTAAAAGATTTTGCAAATATAGATGAGCCACTTGATGAAATGTGCCACTATGTTTATGAAAATGCCTATTCTCCACACTTGGCAGCAAGAATTGAAGGTGGTCCTATTGATTTGGATTTTGTAATAGAAAAATTTGATGAATTAAAGGAAAAATGTGACTTCATAACTTTAGAAGGCTCTGGTGGAATTTTGTGTCCTTTAAGATATGATGAAGAAAAAATTTTCTTAGAAGACTTTATAAAAAAATGTGGTCTTTCATCAATAATTGTAGCTGATGCAGGTCTTGGAACAATTAACAGTGTAGTCTTAACTGCTTTTTATATGAAGGAAAAGGGCATGAAGGTCAAGGGAATAATTTTTAACAATTACATTCCTGGCGATGTTATGCAAGAAGATAACATTAAGATGTGTGAAATCATGAGTGGTCTTAAAGTCCTTGCCTGTGTCAAAAAAGGCGATAAAGACCTTGATATTGATGTAGAAGTTTTAAAAGAAATTTATGAATAGGAGTTATTATGATTTGGTATCCTTATGAACAAATGAAAACCATGAAGCCACCCTACAAGGTAATTGATGCCAAGGGAGTATATCTTTACACAGAAGACAATAAGATGATAGATTCTGTTTCTTCTTGGTGGAGCAATATTTATGGCTATAAAAATGAAAAATTAAATGAAGCAATTATAAATCAAGTAAATAAATTTTCTCATGTAATGCTTGGTGGTCTTACTCATGATCCAGTGGAAAAACTTTCAAATAAATTAAAAGAATTTTTGCCAGGTGATTTGGACTATCCCTTCTTCTCTGATTCAGGATCAGTTTCAGTTGAAGTTGCCCTAAAGATGGCACTTCAATTTTATATGAATAAGGGCGAAGAAGAAAGAACTATGGTCCTTGCCCTTAATCATGCTTATCATGGCGATACTTTTAAAACTATGGAAGTTGGCGACGACGAGGACTATCACTTTGTCCTAGAAGCCTATGGCAAAAGCAAATATGTAGTTCACATTCCAACAGAAATTCCTGCCCTAGAAAAAGCCTTTAAAGAATATGGAGACAAATTAAATTCATTTATAGTTGAACCACTTTTACAAGGTGCAGGTGGCATGAGAATGTATGATATATCTTTTCTTGAAAGAGCGAGAGAACTTTGCGACGAATATAAGGTGCTTTTGATTTTTGATGAAGTTGCAACTGGATTTGGAAGAACGGGTAATAGATTTGTAGCAGATTTAGTTTTGCCGGATATAATTTGCCTTGGCAAGGCATTAACTGGTGGCTATATTGGTCACGCAGCAACTGTTGCCAATAAAAAAGTTTTTGACGCTTTTTATGATGATGAGCCTACTCACGCCCTAATGCATGGTCCAACTTTTATGGGAAATCCCATTGCCTGTGCAGTTTCTCTTTGTGCAATAGAAATTTTTGAAGAAGAAAATTTCATGGATAAAATAAAGAGAATTGAAGAAATTGAAAAAGAAGAGATGGAAGGATTTTCTCATCCAAAAATTGAAGAAGTCCGTGTCATGGGTGGATGTGTATGTATTGAATTAAAAGATGGAAAAGACATAGAGGGTTTCCAAGAATTTGCTTACGAAAGAGGAGTTTTTGCAAGACCATTTTTAAAATATATTTACAGCATGGTTCCCTATGTCATAAAGGAAGACGAACTTAGAAAAGTTATGAGAACTATGAAAGAATGGTTTGAAAATAAATAAATTACTTTAATGATCCCTGATTAATATCGGGGATTTTTTATAAAAATTTTTATAAAGATATGGAGTTTTATTATTTTAATATTAAATGGAAATAATTTTGATTTTATTAACTATATGTTAAAATAAAGAGGTAAAGGATTTCTAAGCAAAATGACAAGGAGGATATTATCATGAAAAAATTATATGCACCAAAGGGAATCATTCCTGCACCACCTACACCTTTTACAAAGGATGACAAAATTAACGAAGAAGAATATAAGCGCTTATTAAATTATGACATTGAAAGAGGAGTTCATTGTATTTGTGTTGGAGGTAGTACTGGTGAATGGTCTACAATGTCAATAGAGGAACGCAAACAACTTTTTAAAATTGCAGCAGAAGCTATTGGGGATAGAATTCCAAAAATGGCAACTACGGGATGCCATAGTTTAAGTAAAACTCTTGAACTAACACAGTATGCTGTTGATTTAGGATATGAAAGTATCCTTTTAGTTACACCCCACTATTTACAACCAGGCTTTGAAGCTACAAAAGATTATTACAGAAAAGTTGCAGAAACTTTTCCAAATTTGGCAGTATGTATATATAATGTTCCACATAATACAAATGTAGAATTGCCCGTTGAAGACATAATTGAATTGGCGAAAGTTCCTAATATTACAGGAATGAAACATTGCACTGATCCAACTCTTACAAATAAAGTAATTGAAGGAACAAAAAATGAATACTTTGAAAGTGCAACAGGCCGTGAAAATATGATACTTGCAAATTTATGCCAAGGTGGAAGTGGTGGCGTAGGAGTTATGTGTACTATCGTGCCACAAGAATTGGTAAAGATGTATGATTTATTAATGGAAAATAATTGGAAGGAAGCTTTAAAAATTGATGAATCTTTAAGAAGATTATCTATTTTAATTGAATCTGAACCAAATCCTGCTCCCGTTAAAGAAGTGCTAAATTTGTTGGGCTTTAACTTTGGAGCACCACGTCTTCCACTTCGCCCTTGCAGCAAAGAGCTTAGAGAAGAAATACGAAAGGAATTAATTAAACTTGGATATGAAGTTTAATTAAAAATTCTATTTTCTTAGATTAATATTTAATCGAAAAAAGATACTTACTATAAATTCTTATAGGAGTATCTTTTTTTTATTTAACAAATTTTATTTTGCGTAAAAAATAATAATAAAATTGTCCCACTTTACAAATTCTTTACTTTCTATATATTTTTTCTATTTAATTAATAAGTAGAATGGTTGAGGTGAAAGGAGGAGGGGAATTGTCCAAAATCAGCTTAAAAAATATTTGCAAGAAGTATGAAGAAAATGAAGATTATTCTGTAAAAGATTTTTCCATAGACATAAAAGAAAATGAATTTATCGTCTTTGTTGGTCCTTCAGGTTGCGGAAAGTCCACTAGTCTAAGAATGATTGCAGGTCTTGAAGACATAACTAGCGGAGAACTTTACATTGATGGAAAATTATCCAATGAACTTGCCCCAAAGGACAGGAATATTGCCATGGTTTTTCAGTCTTATGCACTCTATCCTCATTTATCTGTCTACGACAACATAGCTTTTGGATTAAAAATCAGAAAACTTGACAAGAAAATAATTGATGAGAAAGTTAGAAGCACTGCTGAAATTTTAAATCTTACAAATTACTTAAATAGAAAGCCAAAGGATCTTTCTGGAGGACAAATGCAAAGAGTTGCCTTGGGAAGAGCAATTGTAAAGGAATCTGACATTTTCTTAATGGATGAACCTCTATCAAACTTAGATGCAAAATTAAGAGTTGAAATGAGAGAAGAAATTGTAAATTTAAAAAACAAGTTGGGTTCTACTGTTATTTATGTAACTCACGATCAAACTGAGGCAATGACAATGGCAACAAGAATTGTCTGCTTAAATGATGGAATAATTCAACAAATAGGAAGTCCAAGAGAACTTTATACTAATCCAATTAATGCCTTTGTGGCAGGATTTTTAGGGTCTCCTGCAATGAATTTTATTGAGGGAAAAATAAAGGATAAGGTCTTTTATGACAAGGAAGAAAATAAAATTTTAAGTGGAATAGATTTAGAAGATGGCTTAGTAACTCTTGGCATAAGACCAGAATCTATTGAACTTTCAAGAGACGAAGGCATGCCTTTTAGCGTCAATTTAATTGAACTTTTGGGGTCTGATTATAATATTTCTGGCAAATTATTTGACAATAAAATAATTTTAAAATGCGACCTTGAAAAAAATCCAAAAGACAATGGAGAACTTTTTGTAAAAATCCCAAAAGATAAGGCTTATTTCTTTGACAGTCATTCTGGAGACAGAATTTTTATAGGTGAAGCTTATGAAAGTTAGTGGAAGAAAGTCTTATGAGAGAAGGCTTGGACTTAAAGAATTTTTTATTTATTTTTTTATTCCCTTAGCCCCACTTATAATTTTTTGGTTTTTGCCAATGCTTGCATCCCTTCTAATTTCCTTTACAAATTGGAATTATGTAAGTCCCAATTTTGACTTAGTTGGAGTAGAAAATTACAAATACATCTTGCAAGATGGTTTTTTTTGGCAAGCATTAAAAAACACCCTTGTCTTTGGAATTGGAACAGTTGTGCCTGTATTATTTTTTGGATTTGTATTTGCGCTTTTTCTCCAAGGAAATTTTAGGGGAAAGGTAATTTATCAGGGATTTTTGTTTTCACCTTGGGTCACTCCCATGGTTGCCATGTCAATAGTTTGGTCCTGGATGTTAAGAGGGGATGTTGGTCTTATAAATAGGTGCCTTGCTATGATTGGTATAAGTGGACCTGACTGGTTATCTAATGAAAATACAGCAATGATAGCTGTAATTATAGTAACTATATGGAAAAACTCTGGCTGGGCAATGTTATTTTACACCGATGCCATGAGCAAGATTCCCAATAGTTTATTTGAAGTGGGCAAGCTTGAAGGAATAAATATTTTTGAAAAAATAAAATATATTTATTTTCCAATGACAAAGAGGACAACTTTTTTTCTATTAATTATGAATCTTATTACTTCAATTCAAGCCTATGATCAGTTTTCAGTTTTAACAAGAGGTGGACCTGCTGGCTCCACAAGGACACTTTTATATCTGTTTTATCAAATGGCCTTTGAAGAGTTTAATATGGGAAAAGCAAGTGCAGTGTCACTTATTATTGTTTTAATAACTGCAATTCTTTCTCTTCTTATGATTTTTATGAGAAAGAAGGTAGAATCATGATGAAAAAAATAGGGAGACATTTTGTTCTCATAATTTTATCAATAATTACATTTTTTCCACTAATGTGGATGATGTCAAATTCTTTTAAAACTACAGAATCTATTATGCGAAAGCCTCTTAGCTTTATGCCAGATTTTTTAGATTTGAGAAATTTTATAGGAGCCTTAAATTTAGCGCCCTTTGATTTATATATTATAAATTCAATTGTCACATCAATATTAATAGTTATTCTTCAAATTATAACTGGAGTAATGCTTGCCTATGGCATGTATAGATTTTCTTTTAAACTGAGAGGCCTAATGTTTAAGGGCATTCTTTTAACTTATATGCTTCCAGCTGCCACAACTTATGTGCCAAGTTATGTAATACTTGCAAAATTAAATTTAATAGACACTTTATCTGGGATTATTATTTCCAATGCAGTGGCAGTTTTTACAATTTATATGCTCTATAACACTTTTAAAGAAGTGCCAAAAGAGTTAATAGAAGCTGCTGAGATGGATGGTGCCAGTGATTTGGACATACTTTTAAAGGTTGTCCTTCCAATTTCAAAATCGACAATACTTACAAATGCCCTAATTCAATTTGTAACAATGTATAACAATTACATGTGGCCTTCACTTATTACAAATTCAAAGTCAAAGTATTTGATAAGCGTGGGTTTAAATAAATTTTTCACATCACAGGGAAATTTTGGTGAAAATTTGCCCCTCTTAATGGCGGGCAACACTATTTCAGTTCTTCCTCTTTTAATTCTATTTATTGTTTTACAAAAGTGGTTTATAAAGGGAATTTCTGATAGTGGTATTAAGGGTTAGTCTTAACTAAAATAAAAAATTTAAAGGAGAAAAAATGAAAAAATTATTCAAAACAGCATTAATTATGCTATGCGGACTTATGCTTTTTACAGGCTGCTCTAGCTCTGCAAAAAATGCAATGAAGACAGAAGAAAAAACAGCAGATTCAAAGGGAAGAACTGAAATTCAATTTTGGTATGGACTTGGATCAGTTGCTGGCGAAACTATGGAAGAAATTATTAAGGAATTTAACGAATCACAAGACAAGGTAACAGTTGTTGGGGTTCAACAAGCTGACTACGATGAAACTTTCCAAAAAGTTCAAGCAGCTATTGCAGCTAAAGAACCACCAGCAGTTTATATTGGCTCAAACATTGAATTAAGAGTTAAAGATGGAATGCTTGCAGATTTAACAAAATACATGGATGACAGAACTCCTCTTGATGATTATCTAGATGTATTTATGAAACCAGCAATTGTAGATGACAAGGTTTATGGTTTCCCTGCTTATGGTACAACTCAAGTTATTTATTACAGAAAGGATTTACTTGAAAAAGCAGGTCTTGATCCAAAGGAAGTTTATAGCACTTGGGAAAATACTTTTAAATATTCAAAAGAAATTCAAGACAAGGGCATAGCAAAATGGGGACACCTTGTAATGTATAATCATGAAAATTTAATGGACCTTGCTCTATCTAATGGTGGAAAAATTT